>Ga0256844_10000254_pt1 | contig 20869 bp, 16 predicted proteins | sample MusselsmetaG_FD_189100 | JGI IMG/M metagenome (GOLD analysis project Ga0256844, IMG submission 189100) | Mussel associated microbial communities from hydrothermal vent at the East Pacific Rise, Pacific Ocean - Mussels | ecosystem: Host-associated > Mollusca > Shell > Unclassified ... | reverse complement strand
AGCTTCAAAAAATATCATAGGTATTCTTCCAACGCCTACAGCTCCAAGAAATACAAGAATAACCGATAAACGTGCTCCTTTTTTATAAAGAGAATAAGCAATTGGAAAAGAAGGTAATAAACCTCCAGCCATTGGTGCAGCAAGAATAAAAACCCATAAGTAACTTTTAATTCCTCCATCTTTTCCTAAATGTTTTATGATGGTTTCTTTTTTAACCCAAACTTCAAACATTCCTATTAAAATGAATATTACAGGTAAAATAATAATCATTTGCCATAAAAAGCTCCCAAAATTTTTACCAATAGTTTTTCCCAAAGTGTAATCTGTAATAAACGACATCCCAATGGATATAATAAATAGTATAAATAATATTTGTTTAAAACTGAATTTATTTATGTTTTTCATGATAAATCAATTTTAATAAATGAAAAAACAAATGCTATTATTAAGGCAATAAAAAAACTAAATACATTTCTTAAAATTGCAAACTTTTTACCAAAATAAGCTTTTTCAGCAGGATAGGTGAGTACACCTACCAACATAAGTGATGATGTAAATGCCGCAACAACACTATAAGAAACACCTTGTTTAACTAAAATTCCTGATAAAGGATAAGAAATAGGACCAGGTATTATTGTTGCAGAACCAATTATAGATGCCATTAATACTCCAAAATACGAATCGTTATTTCCTAAGTATTTAACAATCATTTCATTTGGAATGAAAGTTAAAACAATAGATATTACTACAAGAATTGATAAAAAAATAGGAGTAATTTTCCATAATTTTTTTGCGCCTATTTTAATTGCTTTTTTTGTTTTTTGTTGATCTTTTAAAAAAGAAATCAATAGTGTAATAGCTGTTAGAATGTAAATAAAGTACATAGAATAGTTTTTACAGAGATGATGCAAAATTAACTAAATATAATATTTCTTTTGCACTTATTGTTACATTTATTATTACAATAATGTTATTTAATCAATAATCAATTTTTTAATTATCGATTTATCTTTCACTGATAGTTTTATAAAATATAGGCCTTTTTCTAGATTGTTTTTTATAAATAAATTTGAATAAAGAATTTGTTTTTGTAATAGTTTTCCATCTAAAGAAAATAATTCTATTGTGGTTGGTTTATCAATTCCTTTAAAGTTAATAGTATCTCTTGTAGGGTTTGGATAAATTAAAACATTTGATAAATAATTATCAGTAATTTTAGCTGTATTAATCCAATTTTCACCAATATTATTTCCCCAAATATACTCTACTAAATTTGGTAAATCTATAAATGGATTTCTATTAATTTGCCAATTATAAATAACATTATTTCTGTTCATTTCAAAATCATCTGGAGGATCATTTCTATGCCAATTTAGTAATGTACTCAAATCTCCTAGCTGACCAGTAACACTTGGAAAACCATCAACAATTTCTAAACCATTATAACGAACTGCTAAATATAAAACAGATCTTGCAACATCTCCTTTAAAACTACCTAAATTACCTGTTGGCCCATTATATTGCCCATAATGTTGATTACCACGACTACTATTTTCTGGTCCATCTGCCGCTCTTAAAGCATGTGCATCAGAATTTGCATGTCTAAGCGAATCTGCGTTAGTTTCCCAATAAACATTAATTCCATCTGCATTATCATCTTGTTCAATACTATTAAAACCACCTCTTGAACGAGGAAAAGTATGTTCTCTATTCCATTTACCAAAATTATTTGAAGTAGTTTGATAATCTAATTTTGCTCTGCCTTGTTCAGTATAAACTAACCAAACCTCATTACTGTTTTCAGGATTTTGGTCTGCTTGTTTTAATATTTCAATAATATCCGTGTATGTATGTTCTCTAACAACAAATTCTTCAGCAATAATATTTTGTAAAGCTTGATGTAAATTAGTGTCAGATAAACCTTCTAAACTTGAATAATAATTTGCTGGTTGCGTACTTGATACTTCACTATAAGTTGGGTTTAAAGGTGTTCCCCAAGATGCAACTTGAAAATCATTGTCAACCACTCTAATTTCTAGATTATTATTTAATATTAAATAATCCGATGGTAGATCGCTTAAAATAATAAGCAAAATTTCATCACCTTCATCTAATGTGTCATCTGTTAAAAAAATGGTAGTTGTAACTGAATTTTGACCTGTAGGTATTGTTAAAGATGTATTTCCTGTAAAATCTGATGAGTTGAAGTTGCCATTATTTAATTCTATACTTAAATTTAAATCAGAGCTTACAATTTCCTCAGTTTCAAAGGTAATAATAAAAGAAGTTCCTTCATTATATTGTGATTGCAAAACGCTAAAACTTACCCCATTTAATACAACACCAGTTCCATCATTTAATTGTCTTGGTGTTGGTATACCTACAAAATAAGATCCATCATTATTTCTTTGAACAGATTCTGTTGTTTTATTACCATTATCATTTTCGTTGGTCTGAACTGTTACGTTTAAAAGAGCCATTAAATCAGTGTCATCTACATCATCTGTATCGTACATTAAAGCATCAATTAAATTATTAGTTGTAGCCAAAGTACCATCTAAAAAATCATATGAATTACCTAAATAAACTGCTACAGCATCTGCACCATTCTGAATTATTGAAGTAGGTATAATTAATTGAGGAATTGGCGAAACATCAATACTACCAATTAATAATAATCCGTTAATATCAGTTGTGTAACCATCTAAATCAATACTATAGTAACTACTATTTCCACCATTTGTAGAGCCATTAAACAAAACAACAACATAACCATCTAAAGCGAAATGTGGTGTGACTGTTTTTAACTCAATAAATTCTTTAGTATCAGTACTAGGTGTATCACAATCAACTTCATTTATTACAATTTGTGAAAAAAGAACTTGATGGATGATTAAAATTAATAGTGTAATACTTTTTTTTAACATGTTGTTAGTTTTGGTAAATATACAAATGATTTATCTAAACTTTTAAAATGTATCCTTTAAACTAAACTCCATGTTTTTTTTACTTAAAGGATGAATAAATTTTATATAAGCAGCATGTAAATGTAATCTATTGGCTTTTTTACCATACAAATCATCACCAACAATTGCAGTATTTAGCCCTAACTTATGAGCAGAGTGTACTCGTAATTGATGAGTTCTACCTGTAATTGGAGTAAATTCAATACGTGTTTGATTGTTTTTTTGTGTTAAGACCTTCCATTTGGTTTTAGCATGTTTTCCATGTTCATAGCAAACTAGTTGTTTGGGTCTATCTTCCAAATCTACTCTTAATGGTAAATTGATTTCACCTTTGTTTTCTTGAATAACTCCATCAAGTATTGCTATATATTTTTTTTGAATAGTTTTATCAATAAATTGCTTTTGTAAAAACTGATTGGCTTTTTTTGTTTTTGCAATTAACATAATTCCCGATGTACTCATATCTAAGCGATGTACAATTAAATAATCTGCTGCTAATGGATATTTTGCTTTTAATCTTGTGTAAACAGAATCTTTAATTACTTTTCCAGGAACAGATAATAATTCATTTGGTTTGTTTATTACGAGTAAACATTCATCTTCAAATAAGATTTCTATTAGTTTCTTTTCGGCTAAGTTTTCTATTAAAGGATTTTTATCCAACTCCATTCCATCGAGCATATGCGATAAAATAGGCTTACATTTTCCACTACACGAAGGATAATAATTTTTATGTTTTCTAATTTTTGAATTACCAGCTTTTCCCCACCAAAATTCAGCTAATGCAATTGGTTTTAAATCATTTAAAAACGCATATTGTAATAATTTTGGCGCAGCACAATCACCTGTTCCTGCTGGAGCTTGAAGGTTTAAATCATTAAAAATATTATTTAAGCTTTTATCTTTTTTTTTAATATTTAAAAAATGATATTGATCAAATATTTTTTGATGCAATTTATTTGATTTTTCTTTTCTTAATTGCTTTAAAATCCTGATTTTATTTTTAAAAGTATTTAATTCTTCTTGTTGTTTACTGAATTTATCTTGGTAATAACAAACTAATTCTTTAAAATAAAAATTATCATGTAAACTTTCTTGAGCTAGTTGATTTTTTAAACTTTTAGATAATGCTGATTTTTGTTTTTTCTCTTTTCTTAATTGTTTTCTTTTTTTGAGTTTTTTTTCTTCTATTTCAATAATTTTTTGGACTTCCAAATTATTATTTTTAACAATGTTTTTTAAGGCTAAGTAATCTGAATTATTATCTAAATTTTCTATTTCAATGCTTAAATCTTTTAATTTATGATTGTCTTTTATGAAAAAACTATCCTTTGATAGAATATCATAAATTGGTGGAACAAATTTTTTAAACAAATGCTGATTTTTGATATTTCCTGAATAAGCGCTTAAATAACCTATTTCATTTTTTAAGTTTTTAACTACCAAAACACCAAACATTTTACCTATTTCATGGTTGTTTGTCTCAATTCCAAAACTATGGTTAAGTTCATTAGATGTTTTAAGATATTCTTGTAATTCTTCTGAAGCTATTTCTGTAAGATGATGAGGTTCATAATAAAAAGGGAAAGTGAATTTTTTAGGCAATTCAATTTTATTAATATTAGTCTTAAAATTTATAAATTTACTCATTTGAAATAGTATTCATAAAAAAAGCACCCTAAAAGGATGCTTTTATTAATTTATATGATGTAATTATTTTACACTTCTAATATAAGCAGTTAATGCTTGTAAGTCTTCAGCTTTCATTACTTTTGTAATTGCTAAGTTAGCTTTCATTACAGCAAATTGAGAAGGATCTACAATTGCATCAGCATTTCCTTTTAAGAATTTTACCATGTTACCTTTTTTATCAGCATAAACTTTAGCAATTTCTTTTAATCCAGGTCCAACTAATTTTGCGTCTTCTTTATGACAAGCAACACAACCTTTAGAAGCAAATAATTTTTTTCCATCAGCTACATTTCCAGTTACAGCTTCTTTAGCAGCATCTACAGTTTTTTCAGCACCATCTTTTACTGCATTTGCAGCATCTTTTGCAGCTTCACCAGTAGCATGAGCAGCATCTTTTGCAGCTTCAGCTGTTTTGTTTGCAGCATCTTTTGTTGCTTCAATTCCATTTTTTGCAGCTTCTTTAGCTTTTCCACATGAAGTAGTAGAGATAGCTAATCCAGCTAAAACTACCATTGATAATAATACTCTTTTCATAATTTTAAATTTTAATAGTTAGAAAATATTTTTTGAACTACAAATGTAATTAATTTTTTATTGCTTAATGTAAAATAATTGTTATTTTTTATACATATAAAAGACTGTTAAGTCCTTTATTTTAAAGGCTAAACAAGTATTTTATATAAAAATATTACTTTTTTATATAAGCATTGTTACAGGATTTTCAATATATTCTTTTAAAGTTAATAAGAATTGAGCACCTGTAGCACCATCAACTGTTCTGTGATCACAAGCTAGTGTAAGCTTCATAGTATTTCCAACAATTATTTGTCCATTCTTAACAATTGGTTTTTCTACTATAGCTCCAACTGATAAAATAGCTGAATTTGGTTGGTTAATAATAGATGTAAAATCAGTTATTCCAAACATTCCAAGATTAGAAATAGTAAAGGTTGAACTTTCCATTTCATCTGGTTGCAATTTTTTATTACGAGCTTTACCTGCAAATTCTTTTACAGAAGTGCCAATTTGCTGTAAAGATTGTTCATTTGCAAATTTAACAACAGGTACTAATAATCCATCTTGAACAGCAACTGCAACACCAATATGTACATGGTGATTTAATTGCATTCTGTCTTCAAACCATTGTGAATTTACTTGTGGATGTTTTTTAAGTGCCAATGCTGTAGCTTTTACAATAATATCATTAAAAGAAATTTTTGTGTTTGGTACAGAATTAAATTGTTTACGGAAAGCAATAGCATTATCCATATTAAATTCAACATTTAAGTAATAGTGAGGAGCAGAGAATTTAGATTCACCTAGTCTACGTGCAATTACTTTGCGCATTTGTGAATTTGGAATTTCTTCAAAACTCTCTTCGCCAGCTGCAACAAATGGCATAGTATTAGTAGTTGTAGATTGTGATGGGTTATAAAACTCAACATCACGTTTTACAATTCTACCATTTTCACCTGTTCCAGTAATTGTATGAATATTAATTCCTTTTTCTTCTGCTAATTTTTTAGCTAACGGAGAGATAAATACTCTGCCAGAAGTATTTGTTACTTGAACTGGTGCTGATTTTTGAATATTTTCTGATTTTACAGAAGGTATTGCTTTTTTAGCTTCAGGTTTTTTTATTTCCTTTTTAGGAGTTTCTTTTTTTACTTCAGGTTTTGTCTCAGTAGATTTAAATTCTTTAATTAAAGCATCAATATTTTCATCTTTTTCACCAATAATAGCTAATAAAGAATCAACAGGAGCTGTTGCGCCTTCTTCTAAACCGATGTATAATAATACACCTTCATTAAAAGATTCAAATTCCATTGTAGCTTTATCAGTTTCAATTTCAGCAAGAATATCTCCTTCTTCAATTTTATCACCAACTTTTTTTAGCCATGTAGCAACTACACCTTCAGTCATTGTATCGCTTAAGCGAGGCATTTTAATTATTTCTGCCATAATTTTTAATTTTTTATAAAAAATTAAACAAATTCCAATTTTAAAATTTGAAACACCAAAAAGTTTCTAGTTTGATTAGTTGGAATTTATATTTTTATTTTTTGGAATTTATTACATTCGATGTTTTATAAATGGAAAATCTTCTTGTTCGTAAACAACATCGTATAATTGTTGTTTTTCTGGATAAGGAGAGCTTTCAGCAAAATCTACACATTCTTGAACACGTGTTTTGACATCAAGTTGAATTGCTTTTAACTCATCATCAGATAAATATTTTTTATCTTTAATTACATCTAAAACTTGTGAAATAGGATCTACTTTTTTATATTCTTCAACTTCTTGTTTTGTTCTGTAGTGTTGTGCATCACTCATAGAATGTCCACGATAACGATAAGTTTTCATTTCTAAAAATGTAGGGCCTTCACCACGCCTTGCTCTAGAAATAGCTTCATCCATAGCTTTAGCAACGGCAACAGGATCCATACCATCAACAGGTTTAGAAGGCATTTCATAGGCTAAACCTAATTTCCAAATTTCTAAGTGATTTGCTGTTCTTTTAACTGAAGTTCCCATTGCGTAACCATTATTTTCAACAATAAATACTACTGGTAATTTCCAGTTCATTGCCATATTAAAAGTTTCGTGTAAAGAACCTTGACGAGCAGCACCATCACCAAAATAAGTTAAAGTAACTCCTTTTCTATCAAAATATTTATCACCAAAAGCAATACCTGCACCTAGTGGTATTTGACCACCAACAATTCCATGTCCTCCATAAAAACGATGTTCTTTAGAGAAAATATGCATTGAACCACCCATTCCTTTTGAAGTACCGGTTACTTTACCATATAATTCTGCGAAAATTCTTTTTGGATCAACACCCATACCAATTGGTTGAACATGATTACGATATGCAGTAATCATTTTGTCTTGTGTTAAGTCCATTGCGTGTAAAGCTCCTGCTAAAACAGCTTCTTGACCATTGTATAAATGTAAAAAACCTCTTACTTTTTGCTGAATATATACTTGTGCTAGTTTATCTTCAAATTTACGCCAAAACAGCATATCCTTATACCAATTGATATAAGTTTGTTTGGTTATTTTTTTCATTTTTTATAATTTATCCTTTATAAAAGGAACGATATCAATAATAAATTAATATCGTTAGTTAATAGTAATATTGATTTGCAAATGTAGTTTTTTTTAATAAAAAAAAGATGAAAATAGAATATTTCAATTCAAATATTAACTTATTTATTTAATTCTTGTTTAAAAATAATTAACTGATCTTTAAAATTTATAGGAATTAAGTCTAATTCTTTAACTGCTTTATCAATAATAAACCCTGTTTTCATAGGTCTTTTAGCTTTTTGATTAAGTTTTTCTGTAAGGATTGGTTTAATTAATTTGTTATTTAAATTAAAAACATTAGCTACTTCATTTGCCATTTCAAATATACTCATTAATTTATTACTTGAAATGTGATATATACCTTTAGCTTTTTTGTTTATTGCTTGTAAACAAGCATTTGCTACATCATCAACATAAGTTGGCATTCTATATTGATCGGTAACAATATTGATAATTTTTCCTTGTTCTAAAGATTTTTTAACCCATAAAACAAAATTACTTTTACTTGCATTTTCTATCAAGCCATAAAGAATAATAGTCCTTATTATTGTATAATTAATATCAGATTTCTTTAAATATTTTTCTGATTTTAATTTTGTTTCACCATAAAGATTTACAGGGTTTGGTTTATCATCTTCTTTATAAAAACCTTTTTTACCTTTAAAAACAAAATCTGTTGAAATTTGTACTAAATGAACATCAAATTCTTCACATGCAGAAATAATGTTTTTAACAGCTTTTGCATTTATTTCTTTGCATTCACGCTGTCTAAGTTCGCAATTATCAACATTTGTCATTGCTGCAGTATTAATAATAAATTTAGGTTTTGTTTTTTTTATTAATTGATAAACCTTATTAAAATTAGTTATATTAACATTAAAATATTCATAATTTTCTATTTTAGGATTTCTGTTTTTACCTTTAGATGTAGCTATAACATCAAAATTTTTATTAACTAATAAGTCAACTAATTTCTGACCTAATAATCCGTTACTTCCTGTTATTAATACTTTTGGTTTATTCATGTTTAAATAAATCTCTTAGTTTTTTTATTTGTTCAGTTCTTCCTAACACAATAAGTTTTGAGTTTGGTTTTAGGCTAATATCAGATTCTGGATTGATAATATATTTATTATCTGATGTTTTCATTCCAATAACCGAACATCCTGTTTTTTTACGTAAATCTAAGTCACGTAATGTTTTATTTATAAACTCTTTAGGCAACTCATTTACTATAATCTCTTCTAGATTTGTTACACAATCACCATCAAGTGATAATTTATCTACAAATTCAATGATATCTGGTGAAACTACAAGAGATGCCATATGATCACCACCTAATTTATCTGGCATTATAACATTATCAGCTCCTGCAATTTTAAGTTTACGCTCAGATGTGTCGTTTGAAGCTCTACTAATTAAAGTTGCTTTATTATTATACTGTCTAGATGAAAGGACAACAAATAAATTATCAGCATCACTAGGAAGTGTTGTGATAAGGTTATTAGCTTTTTTGATACCTGCTTTTTCTAAAATTTCATCATTAGTAGCATCACCTTTTACATATAAAAAACCAGCTTTTTCAATTTCTTCAATCATTTTTTTATTTCCTTCAATAATAACACATGTCTTATTAAAATTCCTTAATTTATGTGCAGCCTGTCTACCATTACGACCATAGCCACAAACAATAGAATGATTTTCTAAATTTTGTATTTTTTTTTGCATTCTTTTAAATTTTAATTCATCAATAAATTTACCATTTGCAATATATTCAGTTAATACAGATACTATATAGGCAAAAATACCAATACTTGTAAAGATAAGAAATATAGTGAATAGTTTTTCAGCATCATTTGATGGGTGAACTTCTCCAAATCCAACTGTAGATATTGTTATAACAGTCATGTATAAAGCCTCTACAAAACTATAGTCGCCTATAATTATGTATCCTAAAACACCAATTGCTAAAAGCGTAAATGCTAATATTATGGCTTTATATAGTCTGTTTTTAATTTTCATAAATTATTTTATTATAAATCAAAAACAGAAGTTCGTTTAGTATAAATCATATCTTTTAATTTTAATAAAAAAGCTAAAGTTAAATATATACCAAATGATAAACCAACAGTTACAAATGAAATATAGATAAAAAAGAGTCTTACATTTTTTGCTTTCATTCCAAGTCTATCAGCAAAACGGGATAATACATTAAAACCATGAAGTTCAAAAAAGTATTTTAAGTTATAAATAAATTTCATTAGTATTAAAAATTGAAAAACAAAACTACAAAACAAAGATCAATTAATATTAGTAAATTTTATAAAAGATTTTATATATAAAAGATTAATTACATTGTTAAGATTTTGTAAATTGCACCACTAAATAATTACAATAAATTATGGGAAAATTTGAAATACGTTTACCAAAGATGGGTGAGAGTGTAGCAGAAGCTACAATAACATCATGGATGAAAGAAGTTGGTGAAACTGTTGAGTTAGATGAAGCTCTTTTAGAAATAGCTACCGATAAAGTAGATACAGAAGTGCCAAGTGAAGTTGCTGGTGTTTTAATCGAAAGACGTTTTGAAGTTGATGATGTTGTTGCTGTTGGTGAAGTTATTGCTGTTATAGAAATTGAAGGAAGTGGAGAAGAAGCTAATACTGTTGATACAACAATAGATGTTGAAACTCCAAAAGAGGCTATAGAAGTTGAGCAACAAGTAGCTAAGACTATTGAAAATACAAATTTAGAAATTCAAAAAACTGGAGATAGTGGTAGATTTTATTCTCCGCTTGTTAGAAATATTGCTAAAACTGAAGGTCTTTCAATGAATGAATTGGAATCTATACAAGGTTCAGGAAAAGATGGTAGAGTAACAAAAGATAACTTATTATCATATATAGAAGAAGGAAGTAAAGCTATTGTTAAGTCATCGGTAGTTAGTAACGAAGATTCTTCTATTAATAATATTAAACCATCAGTTAATAAACAGATAGAAAAACCTAAAGCCAAGAGTAATGTTGTTTTACAAGAAGGTGATGAAATTATTGCAATGACTCGTATGGGTAAAATGATAGCTCATCATATGGTTGCTTCAGTTCAATCTTCGGCACATGTACAGTCTTTTGTTGAAGTAGATGTTACAAATGTTGTTAATTGGCGTAATAAAATTAAAGATGCATTCTTAAAACGTGAAGGAGAAAAAATTACTTTTACTCCAATTTTTATGCATGCAATAGCAAAAGCATTAAAAGATTATCCAATGATGAATATTTCTGTTGATGGTGATAATATCATTAAACGTAAGAATATTAATTTAGGAATGGCTGCTGCTTTACCAGATGGAAATTTAATTGTGCCTGTTATTAAAAATGCAGATCAATTAAATCTTGTAGGAATGACAAAGCAAGTTAATGGTTTAGCTGCAAAAGCTAGAAACGGAAAACTTAGCCCTGATGATATTCAAGGAGGAACTTATACAGTAACTAATGTTGGAGGTTTTGGTTCAATTATGGGAACACCAATTATTAATCAACCACAAGTTGGTATTCTTGCATTAGGAGCTATTAGAAAAACTCCTGCTGTTATAGAAACACCAGAAGGTGATTTTATAGGTATTCGTCATAAAATGTTCTTATCTCACTCTTATGATCATCGAGTTGTAAATGGTGCTCTTGGAGGAATGTTTGTTAAAAAAGTAGCAGATTACCTTGAAGCTTGGGATGTAAATCAAGATTTTTAAGAAATAATTTTTATTAAATTAAAACTCCTAAAATATTTTTTAGGAGTTTTTTTATAAAAACATGAAAAAGGTAATAATCAGAATACTAAAAATATTTGTTATTTTAATACTATTGGAATTACTAATAGGACTTATATCAACATCTTTTGGTGGAGTAGCTAATAATAATTCTATTTTAGGAGTGCTAGCTCTATTTTTTAATTATTTAATGCACTTATTGTCCTATCCTTTATTTTTAATAAATAACAGTTATCCATATTATGCAATTATGGATCTTTCTAAATTATTAGGATTAATTTTTTTGAATACTTTATTACAATCCATAATAATTTGGTTGCTATTTTATAGAAAATAGTTTATTTCTTATGATCTATCCGCCAGCAGCTACACGCATTAATTCTGCTGTGATAATTGCTCCAAGTGTTCCAACCGCATAACCAACAACGGCTAATAACACACCAACAGTTGCTAAAGAAGGATGAAAAGCCGAAGCTACAATAGGAGCAGAGGCAGCGCCTCCAACATTTGCTTGTGAACCAACTGCTAGAAAGAAATATGGCGCTCTTATTAGTTTTGCAACTATAATTAATAAAATAGCATGAATAGTCATCCAAACTACACCAATAGCAACTAAACCTATATTGTCAAAAATCATAGTTAAATCCATTTTCATACCAATAGTTGCTACTAAAATATAGATAAACACACTACCAAATTTACTGGCACCAGCACCTTCATAATTTCTTGCTTTAGTAAATGATAAAATAATAGCAATTATCGTTGCGATACTAATCATCCAAAAGAAAGAACTACCTAAAAATGTAAATGAATTTCTTAAAGTTTCACTTTCCATTCCGCCAACAACTTTTTTGAAAAACGGACTTAGTTGTCCAGCTCCAAAATGAGCAAAACTAACAGTTCCGAAGGCAATTGCAGCCATGATAACCATATCGGTAACAGAAGGATTTCTTTTAACTTCTTCACTAAATTTAGATACTTTTTCTTTTAATGCTTCAATAGCAGATGTATCTGCTTTTAGCCATTTATCTATTTTTTTTGTTTTTCCAATTCCGATAAGCAATAAAGCCATCCAAATATTAGCAACAACGATATCAACAAACACCATTCCTCCATATAATTTTTGGTTAAAGCCATAGACTTCAAGCATTGCAGTTTGATTAGCTCCACCACCAATCCAAGAACCTGCCAATGTTGCCAATCCTCGCCAAACAGCATCAGGACCAATTCCTCCAACAGTCTCTGGAGAAATAGCAGATATCACTAAAATAGCAATAGGGCCACCAATAATAATTCCAATAGTACCAGTAAAAAACATAATTAAGGCTTTTGGACCTAAACTAAAAACAGCTTTCAAATCCAAACTTAAAGTCATTAAAACCAAAGCAGCAGGTAATAAATACCTACTTGCCATATAATATAAATTGGAATGATGCTCTATGATTTCTCCAGTGCTTGATGTAGTTTCCCATTCAGGAGCAATAACTCCTATAGTAGTTAAAACGGCAGGTAACATATATGCCATAAATAAACCCGGAATTATTTTGTAAAAGCCAGCCCACTTTTTAGAACTTTCTGTGTAGAAAATTACACCTAAACTAAGCATTAATAATCCAAAGACTATTGTGTCATTTGTAAATATTGGTTCCATATATGTTATTTAATTTATTATTATTTTAATTACAGTTCTCAGTTCTCAGTTCTCAGTTGTCAGTTGTCAGTTGTCAGTTGTCAATCTTGCCTCTCGTCTCAAAAAAACACATTTGCTAATATAAAAATAATAATCATCATAGATTGTTTATATTTGTGATAAATAAAAAATAGAGACATGATTAAATATTTTAAAATAATAATTCTATTCATAGGAATTAATGTATTCGCTCAACAAGGAGGAATGTGGATACCTTCGCAATTAGAAGGAATGAACGAAAAAGAAATGACTTCTTTAGGTTCAAAAATGAAAGCAAGTGATATATATGCAGTTGATAAACCAAGCTTAAAAGATGCTATTGTCCATTTTAATGGAGGTTGTACAGCTGAGGTTATTTCTAAAAAGGGTTTATTGTTAACAAATCATCATTGTGGTTTTGGAGCAATTCAGTCACATTCTACTACAGAAAATGATTATTTAGCGGATGGTTTTTGGGCTATGAAATCTAAAGATGAATTGGCAAATCCAGGTATGGTTGTTACTTTTATTAAACGTATTGATGATGTTTCGGTAGCTGTTTTCAATGGAGTTTCTGATGAGATGTCTATTAAAAATAGAAATGATAAAATAAGCCAGAATATAAAGAAATTAGTCAAGAATGTTAAGAAAGAAGAGTGGCAAGAAGCAAAAGTAAAATCCTTTTATAATGGAAATCAATATTTCTTATTTGTAACAGAAACTTTTAAAGATATTCGTCTAGTTGGAGCACCGCCATCAAGTATTGGTAAGTTTGGAGCTGATACTGATAATTGGATGTGGCCAAGACATTCAGGTGATTTTTCTTTATTTAGAATTTATGCAGGTAAAGGAAATAAACCAGCTACATATAATAAAAAGAACAAACCTTATAAACCAAATCATTATTTACCAGTTTCATTAGATGGAGTAGAAGAAGGTGATTTTACTTTAGTTTTTGGTTTTCCAGGTTCAACTAATGAGTATTTGCCATCAATTGCTTTAGACCAAATTGTAAATACATATAACCCTGTAAAAATAAAAATTAGAGAAGAAGCTCTTGATATTGTTGATAAATATATGCGTAATGATAAGCAGATAAAAATACAATATGCATCTAAGTTTGCAGGAATTGCAAATTATTGGAAAAAATGGATTGGTGAAAATCAAGGTATATTAAAATCTGGAGCAATTGCTAAAAAACAGAATTTAGAAAAAGCTTTTGCTGAAAAAGTTAAAGGTACACCAAATGAAGATATTTTGCCAAAATTCAATCAATTGTACAAAGATGTACAAGAAGTTTCTTTAGCCCGAGATATTTGGATTGAAACTGTTTATAGAAATGTAGAGGTACTAAATGCAAGTTTTAAATTATACCGTTTAGAACGAAGTGCTGCTAAGGGAGAAGAAGTTTTCAATAAACAACGAGAAAAATTATTAAAAGAATATAAAGGGTTTTACAAAAATTATAATGCTAATGTTGATAAAGATGTATTTATAAAATTAATGAATTTATATATAAAGAATAACCCCAAAAAATATTCACCTAATGATATTTCTAAGAATACTATGAAAGAAGAAGCTGAGCTTATTTTTTCATCTTCAAGTTTAATTAGTTATGACAAGATGCTTGTATTATTAAAAGGAGATTCTAAAGAAGTTATTACTCGAATTAATAATGATTGTGGCTATGCGTTTGGTAAACAATTAACAGAAAGTTTTTTCACTAAGATTAATCCTGTTTATTACGGAATGAAAGATCAGATTGCTGTTGTACAAAAAAGATACATGAAAGCCTTAATGGAAAATTTTCCTGAAGATCGTTTTTTTCCAGACGCAAATAGTACACTACGTATTACTTATGGTCAAGTGAAAGGATATTCTCCAAAAGATGGTGTTTATTACAAGCCTGTTTCTTATCTTAAAGGAATAACCGAAAAGTATAAACCAAACGATTATGAATTTGATGTTTCTCCTAAATTATTAGAATTATATAAAACAAAAGATTATTGTGATTATGGTGTGAATGGTAAATTACCAGTTAACTTTTTAGGAACAAACCATACTACAGGTGGAAATAGTGGTTCGCCAGTTATTGATGCAAATGGAAATTTAATAGGTTTAAATTTTGATCGTGTTTGGGAAGGTACTATGAGTGATTATAATTACGATCCAGAAATTTGTAGAAATGTTATGGTAGATGCACGTTATATTATGTTTATAATCGATCGTTTTGCAGGTGCAAAGCGTATTATTAAAGAAATTGATTTTGTTCATCCTAAGGAGGAAAAGTAAAATTTAATCTATAAATATAAAAAAACCTCAGTATTTATTATTGAGGTTTTTTTATGTATTATAGTAACAAACAATTTCATAATATTAATTGTTTAAATATCTTTCAAATTATTCAAATGTTTTTATTAATATTGACTTAGTAGTTTATGAGCTTTAATATATGTTGAATTTGACTTTAATTCAATAAGTAAACCTTTGTAGTTTTTACTTCTAACAAAATTCATTTTATAATTACCATTAAAAACAATATTTGTAGTATTAATTCTTAGATATTTTCTATTGTTTATTTTTATAAATTCCCAGTATTGATTATTATCTTTTTTAGATGTTAGATAAGTAATTGGAATAAATATTTCATTATTCTCTTTAAAATTAATATTATTAGTTAATATTTTATTATTAATTGGCTTATTTTCATATTCAATATAATCAATAACCCATTGACCTTTTACTCTTTGATAATCAACATTAATTGGTTTACATGAAAATATCATGTAAGCAATTATTATAAAGTAATATGTTTTATTGTTGTTTTTCAATTCTGTTAAATAAAAAAGACTGTCTTTTCAGACAGCCTCTTTATAAAATATAAGAAGTACTAATTATTTAGAAACAATTCTAAAAGTAGTTCTTCTGTTTGCTCTGTGTTCAGCTTCAGTACAAGTAACTCCATCAGAACATCTATTAGTTAATCTAGTTTCACCATAACCTTTTCCAGATAATTGGCTTGGATTAACACCTTTAGATATTAAGTAGTTTACAACAGATTGAGCTCTTCTTTCAGACAAACGTTGGTTTGAAGAAGCAGATCCTCTAGCATCAGTATGAGAAGATAAAGCAATAGAAACACCATCATTTAATATTGGCATTAATCTACCATCAATAATTGCTTTAGCACCACTTGTTAGTGTTGCAGAACCAACATTCCAGTTAATTGGTAAAATTGTATTTTCTTTTAATTTACAATCGATTTCTCTCCAATCTTTTAATCCACCTTTAGTAACTAAAATTTCTTTAGTAACATTTTGATGTCTAGCAGGAATTTCAGTTTCTGTAGTCCAAGCTTCTTTTGCAACAATTGATTTAGTAACTGTTTTAAATTGAGCAGGTACAGCAATTGATCTAGTAGTTGCTGGTTTAACCATTACAGTAGTTTTAACTGTTTTGTGTCTAGCAGGAATAGCAATAGATCTAGTAGTTGCAGGAGTTAAAACAGTTTTAGTAATAGCTTTAGTCACAGCAGGAATAGTAATTGATCTAGTAGTTGCTGGTTTAACCATTACAGTAGTTTTAACTTTTTTAGTTACAGCAGGAATAGAAATTGATCTAGTAGTTGCTGGTTTAACCATTACTGTTTTAGTAATTTCCTTAGTTACAGCAGGAATAGTAATTTCTCTAGTTGTAGCAGGAGTAATAACTGTTTTTCTTATAGTTTTAGTCACAGCAGGAATAGTAATAGATCTAGTAGTTGCTGGCTTAACCATTACAGTAGTTTTAACTTTTTTAGTTATAGCAGGAATAGCAATTGATCTAGTAGTTGCTGGTTTAACCATTACAGTTTTAGTAATAACTTTAGTTCTTGCAGGTATTGTGATTTCTCTTGTAGTTGCAGGAATAATTACTGTTTTAGTAATAGTTTTTGATCTAGAAGGAATAGTAACTGATCTAGTTGTAGCTGGTTTAACCATTACAGTAGTTTTAACTTTTTTAGTTACAGCAGGAATAGAAATTGATCTAGTAGTTGCTGGTTTAACCATTACTGTTTTAGTAATTTCTTTAGTTACAGCAGGAATAGTAATTTCTCTAGTTGTAGCAGGCTTAACCATTACTCTTTTTGTATAAGTAGCAGTTTGAGTACAATGACCTCCAGCGTTATCTCCACTACAAGGTACAGTTATAACAGTTGCAGGTTTTGCTAAGTTTTTAGAACTTACAACAACACTTTGTTCAGGTACATTTCTATAACACCATACTCTACAAGCATTAGGGTCTGTATCTTCACAATCAGGTGCTTTATCACCCATTACCCATCTAGCAGTAGCTGGTTTAGTAATGATAACTTGAGAATTTGAAGCAAATTCTGCAGAAACAACTTTTAAAGAAGGAGCAGATTCAGACTTAATATAAGTTAAAGTTTGAGTTTCCCATTGAGCAGGAACAACTTCTAATCTAGAAGAAGCTTCTTGAACAACCATAGTTTCTTTTCTAGTTTCATATTGAGCAGGAACAACTTCTAATCTAGAAGAAGCAGGTTGAACAACAACATCCACATATCTAGTTTCATATTGAGCAGGAACAACTTCTAATCTAGAAGAAGCTTCTTGAACAACCATAGTTTCTTTTTGAGCTTCTGTTCTAGCAGCAACTTTCTCTAATCTAGTAGAAGCCTCTTGTACAACAATAGTTTCTTTTCTAGTTTCATATTGTGCTGGAAGTATTTCAATTCTAGAAGAAGCAGGTTGAACAACAACATCTACCATTCTAGTTTCGTATTGAGCAGGAATAACTTCTAATCTAGAAGAAGCTTCTTGAACAACCATAGTTTCTGTAACTGCACTTGTAGTACCAGGAACAACTTCTAATCTAGAAGAAGCTTCTTGAACTGTTACATCAATATTTCTATTTTCATATTGAGCAGGGATAACTTCTAATCTAGAGCTAGCAGCTTTAGTTTCTAAAGTTAATTTTTCAGTAGTGTATTGAGGTCCGTGTGCTTTTAATACTTTGTAAGCAGCAGCGGTTTGTACTGAAATTGTTTCGTTTTTCCAAACGTCTTGGGTAGCACAACGTACGTAGCATTTCCCAGGTTCGGCATTTGTAGGTAGGTCCTGAGCAAAAGCAATTGCTCCAAATAAAATTGTAAGACCAAAGAGTAAAATTCTTTTCATTTGTTAATTTTGTGTTAAAATAATTAATTTAATAATGCACAAAGATACAAAAATTAATTATTTATAATAGAAAACTTATCAACAAAATGTTGATTGTAAACACTTGGAAAATATTTAATTGTATTTATATTAAAAATATACAATATATTTTTTCAAACTTTTAAAGTTTTAAAATGAAAATAATACTATTAAGTGCTTTTAGTGTAAGTTTTTTTATCGATAATTAACTTTGCTAAAACTTCTTTTAAAATTTCAGAAGTTCCACCTCCAATAGGTCCAATTCGGCTATCTCTTAAAAGTCTTGATAATGGATAATCTTCCATGTAACCATAACCTCCAAGTAACTGTAAACAATCGTAAATTACTTTATCTGCCATTTTAGTGCTTAAAAGTTTTGACATAGTTGCTTCTTTTACAGCGTATTCATGTTTATTTAGCTTATTAGTTACAGAATAATTAAATTCTTTACACATTTCCATTTCGCTAGTCATATCAACTATTTTGTGTCTTAAGACTTGGTAACTATCAATTGTTTTACCAAAAGCTTTACGTTCACTCATATATTGTATAGTATATTCAATTGCAAATTCTGCTCTTGCATGTGCATTAATACCCATTATTAATCTTTCTAAAGCAAAATGTTGCATTATATATCCAAAGCCTGCATTTTCTTCTCCCATTAAATTAGCAATAGGTATTTCAACATTATCAAATGCAATTTCTGCTGTATCTGATGCTCTCCATCCTAATTTATCTAACTTAGTAGATGTAATACCTTTAGTATCTCTATTAACTAAAAATATACTTATACCTTTATGTTTATTCTCAGGGTTTGTTTTTGCAGCAACAACAAGATAGTCGCTATAAATTCCATTAGTAATAAATGTTTTAGAGCCATTTATAATATATTTATCACCTTTTTTTATTGCGGTAGTTCTCATTCCAGCAACATCAGATCCTCCAAAAGGTTCAGTAATACAAAGACATCCTATTTTTTCACCAGTTATGCTTGGGGCTAAATAATTTTCTTTTATTTCTTCGCTACCTTCAAGATTTAGATGTGTCATTGCTAAGTAATTATGTGCCCACATCGTAGCAGCAAATCCACCAGAATTTACTTTTTGTAATTCTTCTAGAAATATAACTGTATAAAATAAATCTAATTCTAATCCACCATATTTTTCAGGATATATTAATCCAAAATATCCCATTTCTCCAAATTTCTCCCAAATGAAGCGTTCTACTTTACCTTCTTTTTCCCATTTATCAATATGTGGTACTACTTCTTTTTTTAAAAATTCTTGAAAGCTTTTTCTAAAAGCATGGTGTTCCTCAGTGAAATACATAATATTTTTTGGTATGAGTTCTTAAATTAATAATGACTAATGATTAATCTCATTCAGTTTTCAAATATAAAACTATTCTATCATATTTATCTAACGGAAAGCCTTCAATTTTTTTTAATTCTTCAAGGTTTTGAATTTCAGCAAATTCCTCTTTATATTCAAATATATTTTTAGTTAAATTATAGTCTATATAAGGTAGGTGAAGTATTTCTTTAAAGCTTGCTTCGTTAATATCAATCTTTACTATTGTTGGTTTTGTTAGTATTTTAAATTGTTTAAATAATTCTGTTATTACTTCTGGTTTTAAGCCGTAAACTTCATTTAATTGATCTTCATAATGGAAACCTTGAATACTGTTTCTATATTTTATTATTCTTGTCGATAATTTGTTTCCAATACCATTTACCAATTTTAACTCTTCGGCTGTAGTTTTATTCAAATCTTTTATTTGAATTTTAAAGTTTGTATTTGGTGAAATTCCTTCCTTAATATAGTATCGTTTTAAAATAGCAGTAACTACCTCCAATTTTAAACCGTAAACTTTGGTTAATTGTTCTTTTGTTTGGTATCCACCTATACTATTTCTGAATTTGATAATCCTTTTAGAAAGTTTTATTCCTATGCCACTGATTTGTTGTAATTCTATTTTGGTTGCTTGGTTGATATTTTTTTTCTTTCCTGTAAAGGAATTGTTTTTAGATTTATAATGAGTGGATTTCTTCTTATTCGTAATCCAATCAGGAAATTTAAAATAGGGTTTTAACTTAGTTAATAAACTATCACTGATTCCTGTAACTTGTTGAAATTGTTTAGCGGAATTGATATATTTACCTTGTTTCCTAAAAGTTAGAAGTCTATCTATCTCTTGTGTACTCATGCCCAATTTATAGCCTTTATAATCAGTAATAAAACTAGGGTTAAAAGGATAAATTTTGGGTTTTCTATTTTCAATTTCAATTAATTTTAAGGAATCAATTTTAGATTGAAAAGCTAGGATTTCAGTAGTATTTGTATTGATTACTTTATTTGATGAAAGATCAATAAAAAAATAGATAAACTGAAGGATGATAACTAATATTGCTAAAAACAAAATCCCACTTCGTTGGCTTTTATTATACCAAAAATGGGATTTTGAGTTTTTCATATTTTTTTTATTAAAT
>Ga0256844_10000253_pt1 | contig 20983 bp, 20 predicted proteins | sample MusselsmetaG_FD_189100 | JGI IMG/M metagenome (GOLD analysis project Ga0256844, IMG submission 189100) | Mussel associated microbial communities from hydrothermal vent at the East Pacific Rise, Pacific Ocean - Mussels | ecosystem: Host-associated > Mollusca > Shell > Unclassified ... | reverse complement strand
CCGAGCGGTTCGTCCTGCAAGGGGCAACTGATACACTTTACGCCAGAATATTTTTCCGTGATTGGTAAAAAAGAGGAAGGTATCATGGGTGGATGCAACATAGAGATTTGATACAAAATCCTCTTCTACGTTTTTCACACCAACAACACCTTTTCCACCACGTCTTTGTGATCTGTAAATACTTACAGGGTTACGCTTAATGTAACCGGTATGGGTGACCGTTACCGCCATATCCTCCTGAGTAATCATATCTTCTGGAAGAATTTCATCTACGGCATCAATTATTTCTGTACGTCTTTCATCTCCGTAAGTATCTCTTATTTCAATAAATTCGTCCCGAATAATCTTCATGACCAGAGCTTCATCACCAAGAATTTCTCTTAAGCGATCAATTTCAGCCATAATTTCTTTATAATCTCGTATTATTTTATCACGCTCAAGACCAGTGAGACGCTGCAAACGCATATCAAGAATTGACTGAGCCTGAATTTCAGAGAGATCAAAACGAACAATTAATTCTGCTTTGGCAGATGCTGGATTTTCAGAACCTTTAATGAGCTCCACAACTTCATCAAGGTTAGAAATGGCAATCTTAAGGCCTTCAAGAAGGTGGGCTTTTTCTTCAGCTTTTCGGAGTTCAAAGGCTGTACGACGATAAACAACAATCTTCCTGTGAAGAACAAAATGTTCAAGAATCTGTTTTAAATTAAGAACTTCAGGTTTATTGTTTACAATTGCGAGGAAAATAACACCAAAAGACCGTTGCAATGGTGTCATTTTATAGAGCTGGTTAATCACCACCTCAGGGATTTCATCTTTTTTGAGTTCAATTACAATACGTTCTCCGTGCCTGTCAGACTCATCACGAACTTCAGATATTGCATTAATTCGTTTTTCTTTAACAAGAAGAGCTATTTTGGTAACCAGAGTTGCTTTGTTTTGCTGGTAAGGAATTTCGGTTACAATAATTGCTTCCCGTTTAGTTCCCTTAATATTTTCAAAGTGGGTACGAGAACGCATAAGCACGCTGCCACGCCCGGTTTCATAAGCTTCACGTATTCCTGCACGACCACATATAAAGGCCCCTTTAGGAAAATCCGGGCCGGTAATAATGTTCATCAATTCATGAACCGTGATATTGGAATCATCGATCATGGCAATTAAACCATTCATAACCTCGGTTAGATTATGGGGTGGAATATTGGTTGCCATTCCGACAGCAATTCCAGAAGAACCATTAACGAGGAGATTAGGAACTTTACTGGGCATAACCAGTGGTTCTGTCATGGAGTTATCGTAATTCGGACCAAAATCAACAGTTTCTTTTTCAAGATCTCCTACTATTTCCCTGTCAATTCGGGTCATTCGCGCTTCAGTATAACGCATGGCTGCTGGAGAATCACCGTCCATGGAACCAAAGTTACCCTGGCCATCAACCAAGGGATAACGCATGGAAAAATCCTGCGCCATACGGACAATTGTATCGTATGCAGCTGTATCACCATGTGGATGATATTTACCAATAACATCACCGACAATACGTGCCGATTTAACATATGGTCTGTTGAAAAATACTGAGAGTTCCCGCATCGCAAAGAGTGCTCTACGATGAACCGGCTTTAATCCATCGCGAACATCCGGCAAAGCCCTTCCAATGATTACGCTCATTGCATAATCAAGATAGGATTTTTTCATCTCCTTTTCTATTGAGATGGTTGGATGCTGTTCCAGTTCTTGTTCTTCTGTGGTCATATGAATTCCAAATGTGGATGATATTATAAAAAATTCTATCTGCTTTAAACCTGTAAAATTTGTTTAAATTTTGCAGATTTTGTAAACAAAAAATTTTTATTTCGTCATCTTAATATTAAACTTTTTACGAATTTATAAAAATTTACAGCTTACTAGTTAAATATCGAGTTCAGAAACTTCCAGAGCATGATTTTGAATAAATTCTCTGCGTGGTTCAACTTTATCACCCATAAGGGTAGTAAAAATATCGTCAGCTTGTTCCGCATCACCAATGGTTACCTGAACCAGACTTCTGTTTTGAGGATTCATGGTTGTATCCCAAAGCTGTTCAGGATTCATTTCACCCAAACCTTTGTAACGTTGAAGATGACTACCTTTAAATGTTTCATTACGGACGATTTTAATCATTTCACCCCAGTTATCAGATGGTATTTCCTTGTCTTCTGATCCCTGTACTCCTCTCAAAACTGTGAAAGAACAACGAAGAAGTGACTTGATATCATCAAACATACCCAGAGCTGTTCGGAATTCATTAATAAGAGGAATTTGTGGCCCAAGCGTAATCATTATTTGAGCCTGACCTTGAATAGCAACATCAACCTCATAACAATTAGGTCGCCACCTGCAGGGTCGAATTTCTCCGATTATATGTTTTTCAGGAGATAAACCATCTACCAGTTTTTGAACAAATTTTTCATCACTGAATTGATCTGCCGAATGAACATCATTTTCAAGGAGATAATAAAGTAAATCTTCCCAAATATTCATTCTGCCCAAATATGCAACGACCTGCTTGTAAACAGAAAGTTTTTTTAATGCTATTATAAGATCATCCTGTTCAATAATTTCTTTTTCAGTATTATTTGCTTTTATTTTTAAAATCCGGCTGGCTTCATTAAAAAGATGTACGTTAAGATCTTCTTCTTCCAGAAAGTATTGTTCTTTTTTGCCCCTTCCCAGACGATATAAAGGAGGTTGCCCAATATATATAAATCCACCTTCAACCAGTGGCAGCATCTGTCTGTAAAAGAATGTGAGAAGAAGTGTACGAATATGAGCACCATCAACATCAGCATCTGTCATAATTATTACTTTATGATAGCGAAGTTTTTCCTGATCAAATTCGTCCCTCCCAATACCACAGCCAAGAGCACCAATGAGTTGTTTTATTTCTTCAGAACCAAGTATTTTTTCAAACCTGGCCTTCTCTACGTTCATAATTTTACCACGAAGAGGAAGAATAGCCTGTACAGATCTGTCACGGCCCTGTTTGGCTGAACCACCGGCAGAATCACCCTCCACTATGAAAATCTCACGTTTTGCAGGATCTTTTTCCTGACATTCTGCAAGCTTTCCAGCCATAAGAAGAGAAGTTGATCCTTTCTTACGGGAGAGTTCCCTTGCCCGTTTTGCTGCTTCTCTGGCTCGCGCAGCCTCTACCGCTTTTGTGAGTATTTTCTTTGCTTCCAGAGGATTTTGCTCTAGAAACAAGGTGAGTTTTTCTGTACATATTGAATCTACAATGGAGGTTACTTCAGAGTTACCCAGTTTGGTTTTTGTCTGTCCCTCAAACTGTGGGTCTGGAACCCTAACTGAAATAACACAAGTCAGCCCTTCGCGAACATCATCACCACCCATTTTTTCTTTCATATTTTTGGGGATGATATCATCACTTGCATAACGGTTGATACATTTGGTGAGTGACCGTCTAAAACCTGATACATGGGTTCCACCTTCTCTTGTGTTGATATTATTAACAAAAGAGAAAAGTCTTTCGGAATAGCCATCAAAATATTGAAAGGCTATTTCCACCTCAACCATATCTTTTTCGCCTGTTATAAAAATAGGTATGGCATTAACAGGTGTACGCTTTCGGTTCAGATATTCAACATATTCACTTATTCCACCTTCAGCGTGAAATTTATCCTCGGCACCAGTTCGTTCATCTTTTAGATAAATGCGAACATTTTTATTAAGGAATGCAAGCTCTCGAAGACGATTATTTACAACGCTGTAATCAAAAACTGTTGTTTCTGTAAAAATACCCGGATCAGGTTTAAATGTAATGGATGTTCCAGTATTTTGGCATGTTCCTACTACTTCAAGCTCACCGACACGATCACCGTATTTGTATTCCTGACGATGAATTTTTCCGTCACGTTTAATTTCAGCAACTGCTTTAACAGAAAGAGCATTTACAACAGAAACACCAACGCCATGGAGTCCACCTGATACTTTGTATGTGGAGTGATCAAACTTTCCACCTGCATGAAGAGTGGTCATAACCAGCTCAAGGGCAGACATTTTCTCGGTGGGATGAATATCCACCGGAATCCCTCGACCATCATCCTGTACCGTTACACTGTTATCTTCATGAATGATCACATGAATATGTTCACAATGACCGGCTAAAGCCTCATCAATACTGTTATCAACAACTTCCCAGATAAGATGATGAAGACCTGTCTCAGCAGTATTGCCGATGTACATAGCAGGTCGTTTTCGAACAGCTTCAAGGCCATCTAGAACCTTAATTTGTTCCGCGCCGTAATCTTTATTTTCTTCAGTCACACTTTTTTCCTTTTTCAAAGAAATGAAAATATCCATTCACTAAAAAGTAAAGTAGATATTATAAATAGTTAATATATTTATGTTTTACAATTGCATAGGCATAATAATACTTAAAAATCCTCCATCCTCTTCAGATTTCATTAAACAGGGACTGTTATTGGAATTGATATATGCGTCAACACTGTCACATTCCATTACCTGAAGAGCATCAATGAAATATCTGCAATTAAAACCAAGCAACAGGGGATCCCCCTCATATTTCACATCCTGTATATCTTTTGCATTTCCCAGATCGACATTTTGCGAACTAAGGATCATTTTTCCATTTTCAATTTCCAGCTGGATGGTATGAAAAATATCTTCTGTGAATAGATTGATCCGTTTAAGTGAATCAAGAAATGGAATTCGTTCTATTTGAATCTTATTTTCAAGCTGAACAGCATTAACAATAGCACTGTATTGAGGAAATTCACCTTTTTTCAGGCGGATAACCATAATAGCATCATTGTCTTTTATAATAGCTTGTTTGTCTTCAAAAGAAATTTCAATACTGTCCCGATTATCACAGAATTTTTTAAGTTCCTGTATTCCTTTTTTGGGAATCAATGTTCCTGACTGGATATCAAGTTGATCAATATCTGTTGCCACATCTTTTTCCATTATGGAGAGACGGTGACCATCGGATGAAATCATTCGCAGGTATGAGCGTTCATCTCTTTTTTCTGTTTCAAAAAGAACATTTGTCAGGGAATAGGCATTTTCTTCTTCATTGGCCACAGAAAAAATAACCTTATCTATGAGATCAGAAAAGATACCTGCTTCAAATGGAACGAGTTTTTCTTCATCAAATTCAGGAAATTCAGGAAACTCGTCACTTGCTATACCAGCAAGGTTATAGGTACTGAGTCCCGCTGAAATAATTACCCAGCTATTTTCTGTTTCCTTGATGGTTATGGTATCAGAACCGGATTCCCGAACGATTTCAAAAATTTTCTTACTTGGCAGGGTTAATGTGCCCTTATCATGAATTTCAGCAGGTACTCTTATTTGTAAACCTATCTCAAGATCAGTTCCTGTGAGTATCAGACTATCGTCAGTAGCTTCAATTAGAATATTTGAAAGTATGGCTAGAGTAACACGTTTGTTTGTGATGTTTTGCAGGCTGTTTAGGCCTTCCATGAAATCAGATCGTGATATGCTGCAATTTAGTGTCATAAGGGTATCCCTTTATTAAATAATCTTTTTATTATTGTTATTAAGGGGGTTAGTATGTTCAATAGATACATAACATACTAAAAATAATGTTTTTTTTTTAAACATGGTTTTGTGAAAAAAAAGAGGAAATCTGTTAATTTGTCGTTTTTAACAGCTTATTAACCAGGTTATGAATAAACTCTTAACAAAGGCTGTTAAAAGTTTGTTGAAAAAATAAAAAATAATTAAACTTTTAAATGAAAAAACAATACGATAAATAACAATTAAAGTTTAAATTATTCTAGTTTAAAAAAGGTAAAAAAACAAGCAATATTAGCGATAAAAGGGTTTCTTCAGGTCTGTTAGATTAAGGGGGGATTTTATGGAAATAAAGAAGATGCAAAAAATAGAAAATTTATTTATAAAAGCCTTAAATGATAGGATTTTTTCTTGTGCAGCGGTTGCTTTTTCTAAAAGGATAAATAATAGCTATGAAAGATTTATGGAATACTATGGATTTGCCCAGCTGGAACCTCTTCAAAAGAGGCTGCAGGCAAACTATTTATTTGATCTTGCATCCCTGAGTAAAGTTCTTTCAACAGTACCTGTTTTGCTCTCTCTTTTTGAAAAAGGTGAATTAAAACCAGAAACAAGACTGGAAGTGATATTTTCAGATTGTCCCGAGGATAAAAGAAAAATAACTATTAAACAACTAATGTCCCATAGCTCGGGTTTTGTTCCTCACAGAGAATACTTTAATGAATTGATTTCTATTCCGAAAAATAATAGGAAAGCGTACCTCTTAAAGCAGATATTAAAAGAAAAACTCATTTCCAATAAAAGTGATAACTACTGTTACAGCGATTTGGGTTTTATTCTTTTAGGATTTATAATTGAAAAAATAACCGGAAAAAGCATCGATAAAATCTGTAGTAACTCTATTTATACCCCTATGAAACTTCAAGAACACCTTAAATTTCTAAATATTTCTCCAAAGCATAGCAATACCTATGTTAATACCGGAAAGTGCTTATGGAGCAAAAAACAGCTTTCAGGAATTGTTCATGATGATAATTGCAGAGCACTGGGCGGAGCGGCTGGGCATGCTGGGCTTTTTGGTACTTTACCGGGAGTCTTGAGTTTCTGTGAACAATTACTTGATCAGTGGAAGGGCAGGGCACATCATAAAGCTTATTCAAACAAGTTATTACAGGAGACATTAAAAAGGGTGAAAGATTCAACCTGGACCATGGGGTTTGATATGGTATCAGAAGAAGGTTCAAGTGCAGGAAAGTATTTTTCGAACAAAAGTGTTGGACATCTTGGTTTTACAGGAACGTCATTTTGGATAGATCCAGAAAAGGAGTGTATTGTGATATTGTTGACTAACAGGGTCTGTTATGGTTTTGATAATTGGAAAATCAGGCAATTTAGACCAGTATTGCACGACCTTTTAATGGGGTAATGAAACAAAAAACCCCTTTGCCTATATTTTAGGCAAGGGGGTTTTGCAAAACTTAGTAATACTAAGCGATAAATGAACAAACTACCACCAGCAGATGGTTTGATCCGCATCAAAAATTTTATCTACTAATGATTCGTAATCAGGAGAATCCACATTGAGATCAAAAGAATCTGCATCGCGGTCTCTGCTTACAATCTCAACCAGCTTTTTTGTAGTAGCATCTGGTTCTGAACGATAAACATTAAGAATTTTCATAATTTATATACTCCTAAGTCCTAAGCCTTTATGATTCCGTAAGGGATTATATGGGTCATATCGCGAAGTTTCTCACCAAGTTCTTCAATGGTGATAGGTTCAAGATCATTGAGTTCGCAGTTTGGAGCGGTTGTTGCAAAAACATCACCTTCCATATCACGAAGCATTTCAAGGGATTCAGTCTGGAGCTCGTTGAATTTTTCCATCTTGGGTTCATCCATGACGACACCATAGGCATACATATTTTCGACAGCCAGCCCGAGAGCTGAACGTATACCGTCAACAGTACAACTTTGATCGCGGTACATAAGACATACTTTTTTATATTCCATGGGAAACTCCTATAAACTTAAATAACAATCGAAATCTTCAATGATAATTCCGTGTTGAGCTTGAGTAGCCATTTTGTTGGCTTCAAGACCCTCTGGAATATCATCAATGTCGTATCCCATGTTTTTATAACTATCAACACAAATAGATACGTCATCAGCTATTTTACAAAGCTCGGGAAAGCCAGCTTCTTTTTTAGCATTGTGAGTAGCATCCCAACTGAAAAAAACTTTTACATTAGAACCTTTAGCTTTTGCAGCTTTGGTTATACCCATGACATGTTTGAACTGATCAGGGTTGGTTACAAATATTCCAAGACTTTTGGACATAACTATCCTCCAGGAGACTATTGTTTAATAGTAATCTTTAAAAGGTAAATGAGTAGAACTTATCCCTTTTTAACAAAAAAGCTGATATATCCTGATTCCTCTTTCTCACCAAGATACTCATGTCCCGCACGACTGCACCAGCCAGGAAGGTCATTTCTGGAACCTGGATCTGTACCATCAATCTGGAGAACTTCTCCAGACGCAATTTTACCAATTTCTTTTTTGGTACGAAGGAGAGGCATGGGGCAACTCAATCCTTTTGCATCAAGAGTAGCAGCTACAGCAATTCCGTCTTCAGCAACTTTAAGGTCACTCATTATGTTTTCCTCCTGGAAATAGTGTTTTGGTAGACTGATAAAAGTAAGGTTATTATAGTCTGAATTGGTTTAACTCAATGTTTCTTACAAATACACTGAATAGATAACAGTCAGACGTATACTTTAGCTGTGAGATTATGTCAAGGGCAAAACGTATAGCTATTCAAGGTCCTTGTTGTGTTTTATGTTGCTGTTATTATGTGTAAAATATATAAATAGAAAGAGGATTGACAGTAGTCGTTTTAGCGTAGATACTTGACAAAACAGGTAAGCAAGTGTAAGAAAACTCTAATTTAGATTATGTAACCTTAAAAATAACAAGGTTTGATGAAAGGAGGAGCCGTATGAGTGAAGGGAGTATAATGGGAAGTAAAGTAAAAGATCTTTACAAAACATGTTGTAAATCTGAGTGGAACCCAACAGTGGCTGGTGTTATTGTTGCTTTCCTGTCAATTTTGATTATGGCCTGGTGGCGTCCCTGGGGGGCAGTTGGTGCCATTCGAAATTGGGGCGATTGGATTATATACGGCTTAAATACAATAATAGGTGCAGAATCCGGAATACTTGGTTTTTATGATGAAGCACCAGCTGCAATTCTTGGAAGTACGGGATCTGTAATTGGTATTGGTTTCATTGTAGGTGCTTTTATTTCTGCGTGTCTTGGAGGAGATTTTGCTCTTCGTATTCCACCCTATCGTGAGATGGTAAAGGCTGTAATTGCCGGTATTCTTATGGGGATTGGGTCAACTTTTGCTGGTGGTTGTAATGTTGGCGGTATGTATAATGCCATCGGAAACCTAGCCGCAAATGGTTTTACCATGTGGATTGGATTGGTTGCAGGTGTATTACTTGGTCTTAAAATGCTCTATATGGAAATGGAATACATTTCCTGGGGGGATGGGGGATCGGGGACTGTTAATATACCAAATTTTCTTCAATCTCTGTTTGCAATTGCCGCTCTTGCAGTACTTGTCTGGCTGGCATATGCCTATGCTGGTTTTGAAGAGGGTGCTTTTACCTGGGCTGGCGATAAAGACGAAGAGTATATTGCGTCATTGTCCGGTATCATCTTGATAGCTGCAGGGCTTGGTTATACAATGCAGCGTGGTCGCTGGTGTATGGTTCAGGGGTTTCGTGAGCCCCATATGACAGGGGATTGTACTCTTGCTAAATCAGTTGCATTGTCTATTTTGTTGCTTGCAATTGGTGGTGCAGTATTAAAATACAGTGTACCTTATGCCCATGGTGGTGAGGCCGTTTTGAACCCTGTTAACTATGTTCGTGGAACATTTGGATGGGGATCAATAGTTGGTGGATTTATCTTTGGTCTTGGTGCCATGCTTGCCGGTGGTTGTGGTTCTGGTACCTTATGGCGTGTAGGAGAGGGGCAGGTCAAACTTATCATGGTTGTTCCTTTCTTTGCCATTTCCAATTCACTTATGACCAAATGGTTCCAGAATTTTGGACCAGATGAGATTAATCTTGAAAACGCCGGGAAACTAGGTTCCAAAATTTACCTTCCTGATGTTATGGGCTATGGGGGGACGCTTGCCATGATAGCCTTCATAATGATGATCTGGTATCTGGTTGTGACCTGGAATGAAGACAGCAATAAATTGATTGTACCAATGTGATTATGACAGAAATCAGTTTGTGAATACAAAAATCGCAGCTTCTCCACTATGGAGGCTGCGATTTTTTTTTGTTCTAATTTTCAAGGTTCACAAATAAAAAAGATACCGGTTCACACTCTTAAATTTGTTTTATATAACTAAGATATGGATTCTAAAAAACTGAGGAAAAATATCCTCATAAAACGAGATCAACTGTCCACCACCCAGCAGAAAGATTTAAGCCTCTTAATAACGGATCGTGTTTTGAGTATGCCACAGTTTCAATCTGCTGCTACGGTATTTATTTATGTTGATTTTCGCTCTGAGGTTGTCACACGTCCATTTATTGATCACATGCTTAAGAGTGGTAAAAAAGTTGTGGTTCCAGTCACACTTACCCGGGAGAAAGGACTTTTGGCTGTTACAATCACAGACCCGGATAAAGAGCTTTCCCCCGGTTACTGTTCAATTCCTGAACCGATTGTTAAGATTCGAAAAAAACAAATGCTTTCTCCTGATTTAATAGATATTATCTTCCTTCCAGGTTCGGTTTTTGATGAACAGGGTGGCAGGATGGGCTACGGTGGAGGTTATTATGATCGATTTGTTTCAGAAAAAGCTCCACAGGCGGTTCGTATCGGGCTTGCTTATGAAATACAAATGGTAGAGTCTGCACCTTTGCAGCCCCATGATGAGTTGTTGGATTTCATCGTCACTGAAAAACGTATAATTACAGGGAAACGGTAAAAACTGCGGGAGAAACCATGCGTAAAACTGCAATATTCAGAGACTCTCTTTTTTTGGACCATGATCCTGGATTTGACCATCCGGAATCGCCACAGCGACTCAAGGTGATAAATGAAGTGCTGGACAAAAAAGAAATTAAGGATTGCTTTATATATCCTGAATTTTTCCCGGCACCGCATAAAATTATTGGCTTAAACCACGATACTGCACTTATGAACAGGGTGGCAGAAACCGCAGGGAAAATATTTGATGCACTTGACCCCGACACCAAAACCTCCCCGGATTCCTATGCTGCTGCAATATTGGCAGTGGGGGCACTCACCACAGGGGTGGATCTTCTTTTGAAAGGCGAAATAGATAATGGGTTTGCGTTTGTAAGACCTCCAGGTCACCACGCAGAAAAGAACAGATCCATGGGGTTTTGTCTCTTTAATAACGTTGCTGTGGCAGCCCATTACGCCATCTCCAATTGCGGCCTCAAACGGGTGATGATTGTTGATTGGGATCTTCATCACGGCAATGGTACCCAGAATTCGTTTTATGATACTGATAAGGTTTTATATGCTTCCACCCATCAATTTCCTTATTATCCGGGAACGGGTGATGTAAATGAAACCGGTAAAGGCATTGGTGAAGGATACACTGTAAATATTCCCCTTCCCGGATATCAGGGTGATGTCGATTATGCAACAATCTTTAATGATATCATTGTACCACTTGGAAAAGAGTACCAGCCTGAACTGATTCTTGTTTCCTGCGGTTTTGATATTTATAAGGACGATCCTTTAGGCGCCATGGAAGTAACAGCAGAGGGGTTTTCTTACATGACCAGATGCATGGTTCAGCTGGCTGAAGAAGTCTGCGGTGGAAAGCTGCTGGTAACCCTTGAAGGAGGTTACGATTTGAATGGTCAGCGTGATGGAGCTATGGCGGTGTTGTCTGAGCTTGCAGGGAAAAAGCTTGAGACTGGCTTTGCAACCAATCTAAAGGAAAGCCAGGCAAAACAACTTATGTCTGCACAATCTGTGCATCCTGCAATTGAACAGGCAAGAGAAGTTGCAAAAAGATCCTGGAAACTGTAAAATTTGTTTTAAAAGAGTAGGAATAATTTTTTTATTTGTCTGAATAGTTCAATTTTCGAGGGAAAGTTTGGAAGAAATACAGGCTAAAATTCTTGTCGCTGACGATGATAACATGGTGCGAACCACTGTGTCGAAAATTCTGGAAATGTTTGGCCATACAGTTGTTGCAGTTAACGATGGAAAGTATGTTGCTGACATCATAGATGATACTTATGATGTTATCCTTCTTGATATTAATATGCCGGGTATGGATGGTTTTGAAACCATCGCTGCCCTGAATGGACTTGAGCACGATATTCCGGTTATATTTCTAACTGGTGCCGGTTCCATGGATTATGCGGTAAAAGCCATAAACCTTGGAGCCTATGATTTTTTGACCAAACCCATTGAAGACCTTGATATCTTCAATGTAAAAATTCGTCGTGCCATTGAAAAACGGATGTATATCCGTCGGGAGTCTCACTACAAGCGGGAACTTGAAGATGATGTTCTGGCAAAAGCTGCAGAGCTCGAAGAAACCAATAAGCTTTTGCTCACATACAGTCTGAGCCTTGAGAATGCAACCGTTCAGTTAATGTCCAGCCTTCAGAATGCCATGGAGGAAAAGGATTTTTATACTGCTGGACATACCATGCGGGTGACAGAGTACGCCATACTGCTTGGGATGGCCATGAACCTCCCGGAAAATGACATGGTAATTCTGCGTCGAGCTGCCCAGTTTCATGATATTGGTAAGCTGGTTATTGATCTTTCCTGTATTCAAAAACCGGGGAAACTCAATGATGAAGAATGGGCTTTAATCAGAAAGCATCCGGTTGTCGGAGCCAACATTATTAAACCTCTTGGGTTTATGGAAAAGGAACAGTTTATTATTCGTCACCATCATGAGCGAATGGATGGAAAAGGCTATCCCGATGGATTAAAAGGGAATGAACTTGATATACTCACCAGGATTTTGATGGTGGTAGATAGTTACGATGCCATGACTTCCAGACGAAATTATCGTCGTAATATGAGTATGGAAGAGGCTGTTCAAGAGTTAAATGATTGCGCAGGAACACAGTTTGATGAGCCGTGCGTATTGGCATTTAGTGGGGCTATTATAGATTTTACCTCCACCGAAGATGCTTTTTCCCGGGAATATCTTGAGAATTATAACATTGAGCCTTGTAGTTGAGAAAACTGAATGAATATCGGTGGCAACAAACGAAAAAGTGTTGTGGCTGCATTTCGAAAGACCACTCTAGAGTAGTAGGAAATACATGAAAATTACGCGTAACGAAGTTGAACATGTTGCAAATCTTGCAAAACTGAATTTAAGCGAGGAAGAGTTGGCCCGGATGACCGGACAGCTCGACACTATCCTTTCCTATGTGGAAAAACTTGATGAGCTTGATACCAAAGATGTGGTGCCAACCACCCACGCTTTTTCAATTAATAATGCCTTTCGTGAAGATGAAATGCAGGAATCAATTCCAAGAGACGATGCATTAAAAAATGCACCCAAAGATAATGGTGAATCTTTTGTAGTTCCCAAGATCATCTAAACTCTTTCTATCGTGTTAAGAAGACCATATTTTGAACCTTTCCGGTTCTTTTTTTATTTTGAGGCATTTTTGTAATGAAACCATTCGAATTAACCATTGGTCAGGCCAGAGTTGAACTTGATAGTGGTAAGCTTTCATCCCGGGAATTAACCGTCAGCTGTCTGGATCGTATTAAAAGCATAGATAAAAATATCCATTCTTTTCTGTCTGTGACCGAAGAAGAGGCTTTGCAACAGGCTGATGCTGCGGACAAACAGATAGCAACAGGCACGACGGAACCATTATGCGGTATTCCTTTTTCAATGAAAGACCTTCTCTGTACCAAAGGAGTGACCACCACCTGTGGATCAAAAATTCTCGAAAAATTTGTTCCCCCATATGATGCAACAGTTGTAGAAAAACTGAAAAAGCAGGGTGCAGTAATTCTGGGTAAAGTAGCCATGGATGAGTTTGCCATGGGATCAACTTCTGAAAACTGTGCCTTCGATGTACCCGAGAATCCCTGGAAACCCGGGTACGTACCTGGCGGCTCATCCGGAGGTTCTGCCTCATCGGTTGCTGCAATGGAATGTCTTGGTTCACTTGGTTCTGATACCGGTGGTTCCATCAGACAACCCGCATCTTTGTGCGGTGTGGTTGGTATGAAACCCACATACGGTCGTGTGTCCCGCTATGGTTTGGTGGCCTTTGCCTCATCCCTTGATCAAATTGGCCCTTTGACCCGTGATGTAAGAGATTCTGCAATGATGATGAATGGTATTGCCGGGTATGATAAGCGGGATTCCACCTCGGTTCAGGAAGCACTTCCAGATTTCACCACATCCCTTACTGAAGGTTTGCAGGGGATGAAAGTAGGAATCCCCAAAGAATATTTTGGTGAAGGGCTGGACCCGGAAGTGGCAAAAGTTGTGGAAAATGGAATTCAGATCCTGCGTGATGCCGGCGCTGAAACCGTAGAAGTCTCTTTACCTCACACCGAATACTGTGTTGCCGTGTACTATCTTATTGCTTCAGCGGAAGCTAGTTCCAACCTGGCCAGATATGATGGTGCGGTTTATGGGTATCGTGACCAGGACGCAGAATCACTCATTGATATGTATAGGGAAACGCGTTCCAAAGGTTTTGGTGATGAAGTAAAGCGCCGTATCCTGATTGGAACCTATGCTCTTTCTTCTGGTTATTACGATGCCTATTACAAAAAGGCATCGCAGGTTCGAACCCTCATCCTGAACGATTTTCGAAAGGCCTATGAAAGCTGTGATTTGGTAATATCTCCGGTAACACCAACACCTGCCTGGAAACGTGGTGCCCATGCAGATGATCCTCTTGCTCTGTATCTTTCTGATATTTTAACGATTTCAGCAAACCTTGCAGGGATTCCAGGAATGTCGGTTCCTGGAGGGTTTAGTGGAGATGGACTTCCCATCGGCATTCAATTGCAAGGGCCTCATTTTCGTGAGGATACTCTTTTTAAGGCAGCGTATAATTTGGAATTAGGAACACAGCTGGCCAATAAATGCCCGGATATTGCATAACAGTTTTTTTACTCAATGGAGACTATCACGGTGAAAGCGCAGGTTCCAGACAATATTAAATCCATAGTTCCTTATCCTCCGGGAAAACCCATTGAAGAGCTTGAAAGGGAGTATGGAGTGACAAACTCCATAAAACTTGCTTCCAATGAAAATGCCTGGGGCTCTTCGCCCAAAGCCATTGAAGCCATAGGTGAGGCCCTCACTAATCTGCATCGTTACCCTGATGGTTCAAATTATTACCTCGTTAAGGCCATTGCAGAAAAGCACGGGTTTTCGCAGGATGAGGTTATTATCGGCAATGGCTCTGATGATATAATCGAGTGCCTTGTGAAGGCCTATGTACAAGTAGGAGATGAAGTGATTACAAGCCACCCATCTTTTCTTATGTATCAGAAGGTGGTTCAGGTAAGGGGCGGAGTGAATAAGGTATTTTCTCTGAAAGGAATGCATCACGATCTCGGTGCAATGCTCGCCGCAGTAACAGATCGAACCAAGCTTATTTTCCTTGATAATCCCAATAATCCAACTGCTACGGCAATTGAACCTGGGAAGCTCTATACTTTTCTCAGCGAGGTTCCCGAGTCTGTAATTGTGGTGCTCGATGAGGCCTACGTTGATTTCATGGACTATGATAAACAGGTTGATGTGTACTCACTCATACAAAACACCAAAGGACGGTGTGGAGTTGTGGCTCTTCGTACCTTTTCCAAAGCATTTGGATTGGCAGGAATTAGAGTGGGTTACGGCCTGATGAGTGCTGAGGTTGCAGGATACTTGCACAGGGTGCGTCAACCTTTTAATGTAAATCAGCTGGCTCAGGTTGCTGCAATTGCAGCAATTAATGATACAGAATTTTACGAAAAAACTCTCCAGGGAACAAGAGAAGGGAAGGCCTGGCTTCAAAAGGAAGTCGATGAAATGGGATGTACCAGTTATTCATCCCAGACTAATTTTTTCCTCATTGATGTAAAAGGTGATGCAACGGTTTTGTATGAAGCCATGCTTCACAAAGGGGTCATTATCCGATCAATGAAAGCCTATGGTTACACCAATGTGATTCGGGTGACAGTGGGAACAACTGCTGAAAATGAGCGTTTTATCCACACCTTGAAAGATTGTTTGCAAGAGCTTGGATATGTCGCCTGAGCCAAAGGAGAGAATTGTTTGCATCGACGGCCCCTCTGGTGTTGGAAAATCCACCATCAGCCGCAGGGTTGCAGCCAGTCTCTCTTTTACCTATCTCGATACTGGTGCCATGTATCGCGCAGTTGGCCTGAAGCTGAAAAATGCTGGAGTAGACCTTAAGGATAGCGATGCTGTGTATAATTGTCTGGATACTATTTCCCTACAGCTTCTTCCGGCCTCAAAGGGCTGTGATGATGTGGGGGTATTACTTGACGGTCACGATGTAAGTGTAGAGATAAGAAGCCCTGAAATGGCCATGGTTGCCTCTGCTGCCTCTGCTTTGCCCACTGTCCGCGAAAAACTAACACTTATGCAGCAGGAAATAGGCAAGAAGGGAAACATAGTTGCTGAAGGGCGAGATACCGGAACAGTTGTATTTCCCGGTGCAGCCTGGAAGTTTTACCTTGATGCTGATCCTGCTGTGCGAATGCAAAGACGAGCAGATCAGTTACGTTCCCAGGGAAAGCAGGTGGATGAGGAAGAATTATTGGCAATGATCATTAAGCGTGACCATGATGATCAGACTCGGAAAATTGCACCCCTTTGCAAGGCAACAGATGCCCATGTTATTGATACAGGAGTGTTAAGCATTGATGAGGTAACCGAGGCAATGCTGGCCATTATTGGCTAATATATCCATGAAGCATTAAAACAATAAAAAAAGGGTTTGGAAGATGAATCTTCCAAACCCTTTTTGTGTTCTTGTGGAGTATTTTACTTATTCAACAATAAAATCAGCCCGTCTGTTTTGAGACCAGTTCGTCTCATCCTGTCCAAAAAAGAGGGGACGTTCTTCACCATAACTCACAGTACGAATACGTGCAGGACTAACACCAAGGTTTACCATGTACTCTTTGGCATTGATTGCTCGACGCTCGGCAAGTGCCAGGTTGTATTCATTGGTTCCCCGTTCATCGCAGTTTCCTTCAATGACAATTACGGTGTTGGGGCTTTCTTTCATATAGGTTGCATTGGCAGAGAGAATGGGAGCCATTTCAGAGTTAATTCCAGCCTGATCAAAATCAAAATAAATTGGGCTGAAAACCATTGAAGAACGACCATGGGCTCGACGATATTCTTCTGATTGCTTGTCTGCTCCGCTGTTAAAGGAGAGATTACCACTTCCGGGACCACCGGTGGAATCCATGGATTCTTCTCCGGCAATACCATTTTCAGAATAACTACCGGCAGCTGGATAGTCAATATTGGTGCCACCAGGCATCTCAGATCCTGCGATTTCACTTCCTTCAGGCGGAATAATTGATTTTTTTGCACATGAACTGAACAGAACAAGTGACGAGAGAAGAGCGGTGGTTATAAAAGCTGTTTTAATAACTGGATTCATGCATGACCTCATTTTGGAAAAACGCGGAATAGAAAATTTGAAAAAATAGTTCGTGTCTCCATCGGTTTACATTGTAGTCGTAAAAGAAGAGACGTCAAGAAATTTCCGTCTAATCCCGCGCCTGTACAAATATCTCTTGCCCCGCTCTGGTGTTCATGGTAACGCTTCTGGTCTGTTTGTAGTATGGTGGGCATGCAGAAGGAACTTACTGGCTGCAAATATTTCATGTAAAAGTGACTGATTTTAGTGGTACTGATCCTGCTCGTGTTACTCTGTTTTAGAAATTGCGCCATGACAAAAATCTCTGGCTGGCAAGATCATTCATAATAATAAATTTACGACCATGTCTGATACCCCTATTCTTAAAATGCAGAATATTCATAAGCGTTTCGGTGAACTCGAAGTTCTGCATGGCATTTCCCTTGAAGCATATTCCGGTGATGTGATTTCATTGATCGGCTCATCCGGATCAGGTAAGTCAACGTTTTTACGATGCATAAACATGCTTGAAATGCCGGATCAGGGAGAAATCATCCTTGATGGTGATCCGATTCAATTCACTACTGGTAAAAATGGTACGCGCAGAGCCGCCAATGCAGACCAGGTTCAAAATCTGCGATCCCGTATTTCCATGGTGTTTCAGCAGTTTAATCTCTGGTCCCACCTGACCATTCTCCAAAATGTTACAGAAGCACCGATTCGTGTTCAAAAGTTGTCACGTTCTGAAGCGAATGATATGGGTATGTCTTTTTTAGAAAAGGTTGGGATAGCAGATAAGGCAGATACTTATCCGGGATTTATGTCTGGAGGGCAGCAGCAACGTGCGGCAATTGCCAGAGCATTGGCAATGCGGCCGGAAGCCATCTTATTTGATGAACCAACATCTGCTCTTGATCCTGAGTTGGTGGGGGAAGTACTTGCTGTTATTCGACGCCTGGCAGAGGAAGGTACCACCATGATCGTTGTAACCCATGAAATGAGTTTTGCACGAGATGTTTCCAATAAAGCTCTGTTTCTGCATAAGGGAATAATAGAAGAAGAAGGAAATCCCATGGATCTCTTTTCGTCACCAAAATCAACACGATTACAACAGTTTCTATCCAGCGCAATGGCGTAGCCTCAACGCTTGTCGCAGGTATTTTATCTTATCATTTGAGGCCTTGGGAGAGAGTTATGAAAAATTTAGTATTATCTGCAGTGCTGGCTGTATCAATGCTGGCAGCGCCTGTAATGGCATCAGACACTATCAGGCTAGGTACCGAAGGAGCGTATGCACCGTATAATTATCTGGATGATAATGGTAAAATCGCAGGATATGAGATCGATCTTGGTAATGCCATATGTAAAAAAGCAGGTCTTACCTGCGAATGGGTTGTAAATGAGTGGGACTCAATCATTCCAAATTTGATCGCTGGAAACTACGATGGAATTATGGCAGGTATGTCAATTACAGAAGAACGTAAAAAAACGATCACCTTCAGTGATGAATATTATCCGGTAGCGCCCTCCCTCTATGCAGCTGCAGCAGGTAGTAATATCGATTTGTCCACAGTAAAAGGAAAGAAAATAGGTGTTCAGGGTGCAACGGTTCAGGCAGCCTTTGCTGAAAAGAACTACGGAGCCAACAATACAATTTTATCTTTTGAAAGTTTCGATCAATCTGTGGCTGATTTAATGGCTGGTAACCTTGATATCCTGCTTGCTGACGGGGATCCACTTATACCTGTTGTTGAAGGTGCTAAGGGTGCTTTGGAATTTATTGGCGATGGTGTTCGCATTGGTGGTGGTGTTGCCATTGGATTACGCCAGAAAGATGTGGAGCTTACCAAAAAGCTGAACGATGCGCTTGCTGCACTTAAAAGTGATGGTACAGTGGATAAGCTGATTAAAAAGTATTTTGATAACGGTCCTTTTTATTCAAACTAAAGAGCTTCAAAAAGCCCGCCTCTGTGCGGGCTTTTTCTTTCTCAGAATTTCCTGATATATTACAATGCTTGAATCTTTAATCACCCAGGTAACACAATGGCTCGGCGAAGATGCTGGAGCAACGCTTGCCTATATAAGCAATGGTAAGCATCTGGCGTGGTATGCAAGTGTTCGTTATACATTGATTGCAGCGACGGGCGGGGCTGTGTGCGCAGTGTTTTTTGGTTTGGTGGGAGCATCTCTGAAACAATCTTCTTTTCTACCTTTTAAGTGGATTGGTAATTTTTACACCACCATTGTACGCGGTGTGCCTGATGTGCTTTTTATTTTGTTTTTCCCGCTCGCATTTGAGAAAACCGTAGAATATGTTCTGGCACGTTTTAAGTGTGGTCCGGAAGCTCTTGCAGCTGCAACAGGATGGCCTCCATGTGACGCAGCACAATGGTATTTAAGCACCGGTGATTATCTCACCATGGCATGTGTCTCTTTAGGAATTGTGTATGGGGCTTTTGCTGCAAATGTTATCCATGGTGCCATGCAGGCTGTTCCCAAAGGACAGCTAGAGGCAGCAGCAGCGTATGGTTTCAGTCCTCGTGAGGTTTTTTGGCGTTTTAGAGTACGACAGATGTGGATATATGCTCTGCCGGGATTATCAAACGTATGGATGCTGCTCCTTAAAGCAACATCACTCTTATCATTGTTACAGATTGCAGATATTGTCCAATGGGCCGGCCGGTTGGGTTCTGCCAATTATTTTCCAAGGGTGGGGCTCATTCATCCCGACTGGCGCTGGAAATACTACTTGGTTTTATTTCTGTTCTTTATTCTGATGACAATGCTTTCGGAACGGTTTTTTGCAATGCTTCAAAAGCGTGCAAGCCGTGGCATGGCACTGGTGGAGGCTAACTGATGCTAGAATCTCTCCAGCAAACTGCTATTTTTCAGGATATTATCATCCTTTCCAAGCCGGCTCTGTTTAACCTGTATTTTGCCTTGGCTTCCATACCCATGGGGTTTCCATTTGCCGTTGCACTGGCACTTGGCAAGGCCAGCCCGAACCGATTGATCTCTCTGCTGTCACGGGCATATATTTATGCATTCCGTGGTTCACCTCTGTTTATCCAGTTTTTCATGTGTTATTCGATGATGCTGGCTATGAACCAACCGGTGTGGAAGCCATTGGGGATTGATCATATCATGTTGCACCCTCTGTTTTTAGGGCCCTTTGTACTGGTTCTAAACACCAGCGCCTATGCCGCTGAAATATTTTATGGAGCTTTGAAAACAGTTCCTAAGGGGGAGGTTGAAGCAGCGTTAGCCTACGGCATGAGCGGTTGGAATGTTTTTCGCAGTGTGACCTGGCCCAATATGCTTCGTCTGGCATGGCCTGCGTATACCAATGAAATGGTATTTTTGTTTCATGCTACTACTCTTGTTTATTTCACATTGCCCGTTATCGATGAACAAAAAGATTTAATGAATAAAGCCAGTGAGCTTTTTGAGCGGGACTATAATGTTTTTCTGCATTTTAGTGTGGCTGCTCTCTATTTTCTGTTCATTTCCATTTTCATTTTCTGGCTGGCAGGCCTGATGCAAAAGCATCTGAACAGGCATATAACCGGCGAAAAAGTACGTCTCTTCTTCAAGCCGAAATACCTCCGTTAAGCAGGTCGAACTTCCTGAAACAAATCACAAATAGCTGAAGATGCGTAACCGTTAGAGATAATTGTTTTCCTCAGCTCATTCTATTTCTTGTTGACAGATTGTTTTCTGTAACACTATAAGAAAAG
>Ga0256844_10000252_pt1 | contig 21033 bp, 14 predicted proteins | sample MusselsmetaG_FD_189100 | JGI IMG/M metagenome (GOLD analysis project Ga0256844, IMG submission 189100) | Mussel associated microbial communities from hydrothermal vent at the East Pacific Rise, Pacific Ocean - Mussels | ecosystem: Host-associated > Mollusca > Shell > Unclassified ... | reverse complement strand
AAACAACACTACATCCATTTCCATCAATAGCCTCCACACTAAAATAACCTGACACCTTTGTATAAATAGCTGCCCCTTGATTTCCATTATTCCATACATAAGAACTATAACCTGCACTGGCCTCCAATTTCAAGCTATCGTTGGAACAAGGTGCAATCCCTCCAATCACATTAATCATTGGAGGATTTACTGGGAAATTATCTAAAACAAAATAATTTGTACTTAATATAGAGCAGCTACCATTGCTAGCTACTACCATATAAAAACCAGGCTGTTTTGCATAAAATATAGAATCGTTTGAATTGGGAACTACTGCCCCATTATGCGTCCAAGCGTAAGTAATATTTGTCATCGGGGTAGCACTCAAACGAATACTATCGCCCGTACAAAGCATTGCAGCGGTTTGCGCCTGTGTAAGCGCTACAGTAAAAGCACAAGGGTTTGGTATGCCTCCCAAACACACAATAGTTTGCATTGCGGTGTCCGTACGGTTAGTAATGGTATCAGTAGCAAATAAAACAACATCATAACTACCATTATATAAATAAATATGTGTGGGGTTTTCTTGATTGCTAAAACTTGCATCACCAAAAATCCATGACCACGAATTATAGCCTTTCCCTGTATTGGTAAATGTTACGTTAAATGGAGGAGCGGTAAAATTGATGGGGTTAGCGGTAAATGAAGCACGATATTTATCTATAGCACAGCTGTTAGTATATGAAAATGGAGAAGCTTCAAAACCCAAATCCACTGCTTGAACGGACCAATAAATGGTATCTACAGAAATGGTACTACCCAGTTTTATCCAACAAAAAGTATCCAAAACCGCTCCCGTTTCAGCCAAAAGATTTTTACCTGTAATCAAGTTTGCTGAGGGAGCAATAATATCGATTGCATTAGGGCTTGAGCCTACTCGAATATTATATGTAAATCCTAAAGAGTCGGTGGAGTTATCAGTAGGAGTATTCCAAGTAAACAAAACGGAATCGCTTACCACAAAGGTTGTTAAACCCGTTGGAGCTGAGGGCGGTAGATTTACTTGTATTGGGCTGTCTGCTCCAATATAACTTTTATAAACTTTTGAAACCACATTGGAACTATTATCTTCACCTGTAATGAGAATATCCAAGTCACCATCATTATCATAATCACCAGCATCCATTGCTCCATGAGCAATGTTCTCATAAACTACTGTGTTTTCCAAAATATAATTTCCTGCACCAGCATTTCGATAGCCCAATGAGACAAAGCCTGTATCAGTATCCCCCGAAATTATCAAATCTATTGTTCCATCGCTATCAAAATCTTTCCATGCAAAAGAAGCATGATCCATATCGACAATACTTATAGCTGCTTGATAAACAAAACTATTATTACCCATATTTCGATAAATTTTACTCAAAGGAGCGCCATCATTTCCTGTGATTAAAATATCTAAATCGCCATCATTATCAATATCTCCCCAGGCCGCCTCGCTATGCGAAACTCCTGTAAGCATAATTGTTGTTTGGTCAATAAAACTCCATCCACCACCTTGAGTAGCACCATTATTTTGGTAAACCTTAGATACATTAGTAGTGCCATTATCGCCCGTTAATAGAATATCTAAATCTCCATCATTATCATAATCACCCCATGCAAGGGAACTATTATATACACCTAATAGAGAAAGACCTGTCAGCTCTACAAAATTCCACGATGAGCCCGATGAACCATCATTACGATATATTTTTGTTACATATGTTGGTGTACTATTCAATCCCGACATCAAAATATCCAAATCACCATCATTATCAAAATCGCCCCAAGCTACATCTCCTTGATACATACCTGTCAAATTAATAGCAGTTTGTTGGGAAAAAGTATTATTTCCATTGTTTCTATAAATAGCACTAAATGCTCCTGATGCACCCGAACTGGTTTTTCCTGACAGCAAAATATCCAAATCGCCATCATTATCATAATCGCCCCAATCAGCAGCAGAATATGTTACTCCTTGTAATGCGATCATTGTTTGCTCCGAAAATGTATTATTACCATTATTTTTATAAATCTTACAAACTTTATTGGCATTATCGGTCTCACCTACAATCAATATATCCAAATATCCATCATTATTATAATCAGCCCAAGAAGTTGAACCATTTTTCACTCCAACTAGCGCAATGCTCGTTTGTTCAACAAAAGGATGAAATGCAGTAAACTCACTGGCTCCAATATCTGGGTGGATTGTATCTCGTGTGTTTTGCCTTATGTCACTTGGAACACGAGCCAAAGGAGTTCCCGCACCATCCAAACTGTCTTGTTCAACATGAAAATTAGTAAATGAAATAAACAAAGGATCCACATGAATCGAATTTTGGAATTTACTACTTGCTGACTGCAAATTCGTTAAAGTTTCACGTGCACCATTCCAATAAGCAACCGTTGTATCCTCATTATATAGACAGTTATAATCAGCCATTCCTATACTACTTGGCGTATTAGTATAAAATGCATAATTACCCCCTTCTTTATTAAAAATATTATTTACAATATCTATACTGCTACCTCCGGTATGATATAATGCCGCAGTAGAATTAGCTCCTATAGTATTTACAGAATTATAATACACATCGTAATTTGTGAGATTGTATAGTCTAATTCCTACCGTGGAAGGACCTCCATCAACACTTACAAAATTATTTGCTATAAGCCCCCTTGACGCTGATGGAGCAGTTCCTGAAACATGAATTCCATATAGCGTATTCCCTCCATTAAGAACCACACCATTATTAGCCACAAAAGATTCACCTGTTTGATAATTCAAATAAATTCCTTTTGGAGATCCTGAGCCCATATTATAATAAACTAGATTGCCAACCACTACGGTAGAATCATTATAACTACCATAAATACCCATGCTCCTAAATAATGAAATATTGTTACTAAAAATAAAATTACCATGATTACTAAACGAGGGAGTTCCTTGCATATATATTCCATGCGAACCACCATCAATTGTGCAATGCATGATATAATTAAAATGATTTTCACCACCCGTCATAAAAATTGGAGCATGATTGTGATTTGTTGCATTGTGCTTTGTCTTTATTATCAAACTATCCAACATATTGTGATGTGAATTTCCATCAAACAAAAAACAGCGTCCATAACTATTTCCTTGTGCTTTAATAGTCATTTGCTTAAACACGACGTATTTAGCTGCAGAAAACTTTACTACCCAGTTATTCGATGCGCTCGTGGCCGAATATTGAAGCACTACATTGGTGTCAATTCCTGATGCCGAACGAAATACTATGTAACTGGTATCTGAAGTTCCAGCAATGCTTCCTATTTCAATTTGATCTGTATAAATACCATTGGCAACCAAAAAGAACACATGACCACTAACCCCTTCTGATGTGAGATCCGAAATTGCTGCACTAAAACTATTGTAATTATTACCTCCACTCCCCGAAGGGTCTATTGTATAAATCCCAACCAATGCACTTCCTGTTCCGCTAGCACTTTTGGCAAAGGTTGAATATGACTGAGCTAATAAAAAAAGAATAGCAAATACTCGAAGCGAATAAAATTTAATTTTTTTCATACTTATAGCATTTAGGCGATATACAATCAACACTTGTAATCTTACGAATTCTTTAATTCTGCTTTTTTAAAAATTGAAAAATGTCGTATTCATTCACTGAAATAAAGAATTGATTATTTATATCAATTAATAATATTAATTATTTTTATAATTAAGAAAACTCAAATTACTCAAATAGACATTAGTGAAATCTATATTGAACGTTCAAATTTACGATTTTTATTAGTATTGAACTGGTTTTTTAACATATAGTTTAAGAAACAAGTATATTTCCCATATTTATTAAAAATAAGCGCGAAAAAAAACCGATTTTACTAAGTAAAATCGGCCTTTATTATATTTGTTAGCAGTTACTATCTAGAAGTAACTACTATTTTTCTACTTACTGAAATAGAAGGTTTGTCTTTTAGATGCATACTAATGAAATACACACCACTACTAATATCCTTCAGGTTTAGTCTTTTTTGCTCTTTAAACGTTCCTGAAATAATTATTTTGCCAAGCACGTTTCTTAACTCATAAACAACTTCCTGATCTCCTGAATAGTCAATCACAATATAGTCTTTAGCAGGGTTAGGAAAAATACGCACTTCATAATTATTAAGTACTGTTTTTATTCCAACGCCCGTATAATTATATGCAGCCGACTTTGCTTTGCATCCACTTCCATTACTTACTACTACATAATAATTTCCATTGGTATTGGGTATATAATAATTATTAGTAGCACCACTTAAAAGTGAACTTGAATAATACCATTGATTACTAGAAGCGCTTGATGAAAACAGGGTGTCGTGAAGCTTCGTAATAGTTGGAGTCGTTGGAAGCGGATTAACCGTAATATTCAACATGGGTGAAAATGGACTTGTTCCACAATTATTCGATGCAGACACTTTCAAACTTGCAGCCCCAACATATGTGCTACTCCAGTTTACTGAAGCAGAATTTCCATTTGCCGAAATCGTTCCTGCAGTAGTTGGTGAAATATCCCAACTATACGATGTAGCATAGTTTACAGCAGCTACATTATGATTGGTATTAGCATTATCCTGACACAAGCTCGTTGGTCCATTCGGTGTTGAGGGACTGAAAGGAATATTCCTCACATTGACATGTAAGATTGGTGATACTGTTCCATTTCCACAAGTATTGGTTCCCCGTACTGTTAATGATGCCACTCCTGAAAATGTATTATTCCAATCCACAATTACCGATGTTCCAGAAACAGTTAATACACCTGCTCCAGTAGGATAAAGCGTCCATTGATAAGTGGTTGCATTAGCAACTGGGTTGCAACTGTATGTAGATGAAGCAGGATTTATACATAAAGCTATTGGACCCGTTGGCTGACTTGCAGCGCTTGGTGCTGAAGAAACATATACGGTATGAGTAGCAGACACAAGGCCTGTATTACAATTATTTTGTCCCTGCACTTGAATATCTGCGGTACCTGAAAATGTCGTATTCCAGTTTATTGTGATATTTAGTCCACTACCAACAATAGTACCTGCACTTGCTGGCGTAAGTGTCCATAAGTAACTTGTAGCACCGGTGGCACCCGTTGTACTATAGGTAGTTGAGGACGCCGAATTCAAACAAACATTAACTGTTCCAACCGGAGTAGCTGCTTGAGATGGCGCTGCATTAACGGTAATTGTTTGGCTTATCGAGTCGCTATTAGTTCCATCACTTGCAATTAACCTTACAACATAGCTACCTGCAATAGCATATGTTTTAGTTAAGTTTTGAGTGGTGGAAATGATGGCACCATTTTCTTTCCATATATATGAAGTTGCATTCTGCGATGTATTGGTAAAAACAACCGGATTTCCAGTACAAACTGAAGCAGATGGAGTAGTATAACTTGCCGATACTGCAGTTGACGCACCTCCAGCAACCATTACATCATCTATATATAAGTTGTTTTTATAATTATTATAAGAAACGAAAACAATTCTTACATTATCACTTCCTGCATAACTACTGATATCAATAGAATCGCATGAAGGACCAACTCCTGCTCCACACCAATTTGCTGCAGTAGCAGGAGTAAAAGCGGTACTTTGATAATAAGTAGTATCTGGCGCCGTTGCGAACGAACCTGCACCATCTTCACCTTTTGTAGCTATTTTAGTCCACGTAGCACCACAATTACCTGAAATATAAATAAATAAAGAATCTGTTCCCGATAAGCTATATCGAGTATAGGCATGTCTAAACTTTAGAACAGCTGTTGACAGGCTACTTAAATTCAATATTGGTGTAAATAGGTAGTCTTTTTGTCCGGTTGAAGAATAACTAAAGAAATTCATATATACCGAGCGCGTACCTGAAGGATTTCCAGCAGTATTTGCCAATGCCCAAGTAACGCTTCCATCAGGATTATTTAAGCCCCATTTTGATAAAGTAGTAGATGTAGATTCAAATCCTTCTGTAAAAGGCATTTGAAATCCACCAACATTCACCATATTTACTACGGTCTTAGTATCGTTACCATTAGCATTAGTTACAGTAAGTGATACGGTATAGGAGCCTGCCACATTAAACTTAACCTTAGGATTTTGCGAACTTGCGGTAGTATTATTTACAAAAGTAACGTTGCTCGGAGTAAATGTCCACGCCCAAGATGTAGGTAAATAAGTTGATGAATCTGTAAATTGTAAGGTATCACCGGTACAAATCATATCAGTTGTAGTGCCAAAATTGGCTACAGGAGCATTGGTACTTGAACCAAATAGCTCTACCTCCCAAAGTCCACGACCATAAGTTGCAGCTCGAAGTCTATTATTTGCGGCTGTAGCATTATAATAAATCTCTAATTCACCAATACGTACTTTAGGAAAACCATTATTATATTCTACCCATGCATTCGTGCCTTCTTTATAATAAACACCTAACTCTGTACCCACATATAAGGCTTCGGAGCTTGTAATGGTAATATCTTGAACTATTGAATAAGCAGGAACACTTGGTAAACCTGAAGAAATATTTGTCCAAGTAGAACCTCCGTTTGTTGATTTATAAACGATATTAGCATTATAACCACTTAAAGTAACCCAAACTGTGGTTGGGCTTGTACTTTTTACAGCAATATAAGTAATATTAGATGATGATACTGGCAAGGTGCCCGTAATATTTGTCCAAGCAGTACCTCCGTTTGTTGTTTTCCATAAATGCGATTGATCAGCAACATAAAGCACCGAATTATTGGAAGGTGCAATAGCCATCGAACGTATTTTATTATTTGTACTCATGGTCGATATCTGTGTCCATGAAGTTCCTTTATTCGTTGTTTTCCATACATTTGAATATCCTGCATAAAGCGTTTGATGGTTGACAGGATCAATAACATAAGGTGTTACCCAAGCACCATTTCCAGCACCTGAAGGTGAAACATCAGTTGCATTAGACCAATGGTTTGTTGTTCTACTTATTTGACCTTTTACATAAGTTCCATATTGAATATTGGCATCGGTATAATCAATCAAGCATTCCATACCGTCGCCTCCTTTTACATCGCTCCAATTTCCTGCAGATAACAGTTTAGTACCATTATCCTGAAGGCCTGTAATGGTTTCATCAGCCACTGTTTTTGAAACACCTAGTTTATACATCTGACTAATTACTAGCCCGTTTGACTTATCAGTCCATGTAGCGCCATCATCAGTAGAGATATAAATACCTCCATCATTACACTCAAATAAATCGCCATTGCTACGATACACCAAATTATGCTTATCAGCATGAACAACGGGGTGATTACCAAAATTATACCCACTATAACCTGTCCAACAATTGGAACACGACCATGAGGTACCTGCATTAGTACTTCGGTGCGAAATTACTCCACCCATTATCACTTTACTACTATTGGTTGGCGAAACAGCTAAAGATAAATCATAATAGCCTTGACCTCCTGACCCGCTTCCATCGGATGTCCATCCCATAAGGTTGGTTGAGTTATAAACATTTGTAAAAGTATTACCCGAATTTGTTGATTTATAAATAGCATGTAAACTATTATTTGAAGCTGCAACAATTGCATAAACATAGGAGGAGTTTGCTGGAGAAACAGCCAGTTCGATACGTTGAGCAGAGTTTAGTTTCTGTGTCCAAGTTGACCCACTATTAGTGGATACATAAATATAGCCATTCTTTGTAGCACCATATAATGTACTGAAACTTCCTGGCTTATACTCCAAGTCGATAAAGCTTATATTAGACAACTGTGTGGACCAAGTTGTTCCACCGTTAGTTGTTTTATACACTCCATCAGTAGTAGCAGCAATAATGGTATTATTATTATTGGGATCAAGAATCATCTTATTCACCATTTCACCATTCTGCAAGGTAAATGTTAATCCTGTTGTATTCCATGTTGAACCTCCGTCTGTTGATTTCAATACACCAATACTTCGATTATCCCATGCATCACGATCGCCAGTGCCTATATATATGGTATTGGAAGTAGCATAATCAGATGGAATAATAATGGATGAAACACCTAAAACGTTATTATCATCAGTCAAACAAGTCCATGTACCACCATTATTCGTAGTTTTCCATAAACCTCCTGCTGGCGCACCAATCCAATACGTATTATTATCGGTAGGGTGAAATGCGATACAATTTACACGGCCAATTCCTGAGTAACCCCCAGTGGAACTATTCGTTCCTAACGAAGTCCATGTACCTTTCGTGCCATTAAAAGCTTGAACACCGTTTGTTTGCATATAGTCGTTATAAACTTGTATTGCTGACTGTGCTGGAAAAGCACCTGTTGAAGGATTTATCTGGCTTTCCATATCGTATGCCCAACGGTTAAATTGTTTCCAACCAATGGCTTTCTTCTGAACTCCATTCTGGGTATAGTAACCATTAACATTCACATTATAAGGAGCCCAATAATCATTAAAAGCGGTCTTATAATCATAATATGAATAGGTTGATTTATTTGCAGGTAGCTTACTAAGCCATGCTTGCGACATCAATGCACCTGAAAATGTAATGCCAATAATTATTAATAATAATTTTTTCATATCTGTATTTGTTTGAAGGTTAATTTTTCTTTGTGAATGTATAATTGTTTATTCGCAGAATAGTTTACTTTGTTAGGTGTCGATTATTGTAAATCAGAATCACAAAGATACAACACTTTACAGAAATAAACATCACCATAAAGGGTGATTTCTAACAAATGTTATAGAATTATCAACAACAAAAATGATAAACAAGTTGAGTCTCGTTTTGAAACAAGCATTTTTGATATAACACAAAAGTAAGGGAAGGTTTAAGCCTACAAGAAATCTAAGGAAATATCAAGCTTGGCTTATACCCATTTGGTTATATGGAATATACAACTTATAAGCGAGGTGTTGGTATTTTTAATACAGCGTAATAATGAAGCATCAAAAACAGTAATAATTTGCAGTTACATTTCAAAATTCTTACCCAAATACACTTTACGCACTTGCTCATCAGCCACCAATTCTTCGGCAGTTCCAGATTTAAGAATCGAGCCCTCGAAAAGAAGATAGGCTCTATCAGTAATACTTAATGTTTCACGCACATTGTGGTCGGTAATAAGAATTCCAATATTACGATCTTTTAGTTTAGACACTACATACTGAATATCCTCAACAGCAATGGGGTCAACACCTGCAAAGGGTTCGTCAAGAAGAATAAACTTGGGGTCAACCGCTAAGGCACGAGCAATTTCTGTTCTACGACGTTCGCCACCAGAGAGGGAAATACCATTACTTTTTCGAATATGTGAAAGGCTAAATTCTTCAAGCAGCTCCTCCATTTTTTTTAACTGCTCTACTTTCGAAAGCTTCGTAAACTGCAATACCGAAAGAATATTATCCTCCACACTCATTTGGCGAAAAACCGAAGCTTCTTGAGCCAAATAACCAATTCCTAGCTTGGCACGCTTATACATTGGCAACTTTGTAATGTCAATATCATCCAAGTAAACACGTCCCGAATTGGGTTTTATTAAGCCTACAATTTGATAAAAGGAAGTTGTTTTTCCAGCACCATTTGGCCCTAATAGTCCAACTATTTCGCCTTGTCCAACTTCAAAACTCACATCGTTTACCACTTTGCGATTCTTATAAATCTTTACCAGATTTTCCGCTCTTAATATCATATCCTTGATTTTACTCTAGCAAATTAACAAAATTTATTCGGTTTTATTGCGATAAAAGTACTCATAAAAAAAAGCCCATGCTATGCATAGGCTTTTTTAATATTAAAATTTATTCTTTCGTAGCTTCCAAAAATCTACTTAACTCGATGCCAAGTTTGCGTTCTGAAAATCCAACCAATATATCCACGTACATTTAAGATATCTGGATTATCTTCGTCCAACCAAATTTTACAATCGTATAACTTACCATTTTTGGGGTCTAAGATACCATCGTCTCCCTCCCACTCATCATCATCAAGTTCCAAACCATTGACAATCTGCATTCCAATAATCTTTTTATTATGAAGTGCGCCTTCACATTCATCACATAAAGGATCTTGCTCTTCGTCAGCCGTACGAAACAATTTGATAATCTTTCCATAAAGTTTACCATCTTTTTTATAAAGTTTCACTAATGACTTAGGCTTTCCCGTTTCGTCGTCAATAGTTTTCCAAGTTCCTGTTACATCGGTATTGGTTGGAATGGTTGCAGATGCAAGAATCATCAACAATACAAATCCTGATAATAGTGTTTTCATAGTTATTTATGTTTGTTTATATTAATATTATGCTTTTCGTCCCCTCCAAATAATTAATACCCCAACTGCAATTAGCAAGAAAGGCCATAAATCTTTGAAGTTCACCTCAGGAAAGTAGCGATCTGCTAAAAACAGCACACCGAGTACAATTAATATTACTCCTGCAATAATATTACCATCTCCCTTATCCTTATGCGGATGATTATCATCTACTACATTCATATTCTTAGGTTTTTTTGTAATTAATTTGGAACAAATGTAAACAAATTATTTTAGGAGTATTCTAATATTTCTTCTCTTTCGAGAAAAAAAGATTAAGAAACAGAAGCAAATCAACAATATTTTGGTCTAAAATTCGATTTAAAATAAGCTCAAATTCTATTCAGAAAATAGCTACTTTTGGGGCTATTATAAAATACAAATATTGTATATGGCTATTGTTACGCTTACAACAGATTGGGGAACAAAAGATCATTATCTAGGAAGTGTGAAGGGCATTTTGCTCAAGCATATTCCTGGGGTAAATATTGTGGATATTTCCCACGATATTCCTGCATTTGATATCAATCAAGCGGCCTATGTATTAAAAAGTTGCTATCAAGATTTTCCCGATGGCACCATTCACCTAGTTGGTGTAAACTCAGATGCTTCACCAGACTTTCCACACGTTGCTATTAAAGCTCATAACCAGTATTTTATAGGAGCAGACAACGGTTTGTTTAGTTTAATATTTGATGAAAAACCCGAACAAATCATTGCCTTGGAAATCATTCAAGACAACGAAAAATATACCTTTTCAACGAAGGACGTTTTTGCGAAAGCTTGTCAAATGATTATTGAGGGAACTCCCCTAGAAAAAATGGGCTACAAGCGTGATGCGTTGACAAAAATGATGTCGTTCAAACCCATTATCGAAAACTATAGCGATGGACAAAGCAGTATTATTGGCAAAATAGTGTATATCGATAGCTACGAAAATGCCATCTCTAATATCAGTAAAGAATTATTTATTGAACAGGGTCAAAAGCGTGCTTTTAAGATTACATTTAATTCTTTTAAAAATGCGATCACTAAAATTTCGGAGAGCTATTCCGATGTTAGTGTCAGCGAAGCTTGTGCTCTTTTCGACTCCAACGATATGCTTGAAATTTCCATTAATCAAGGAAACGCAGGTGGGCTGCTTGGACTGAAACAAGACACTAAGATTAGAATCACTTTCGAATCACTGACAAATTAATTTAATCAACCTTAAAACAATAATTATAAATGATTGCATTGCTTAAAAAAGAAATTGCAAACTTTTTCTCCTCTATTATAGGATATATCGTAATCATTGTATTTTTACTGATTACGGGTTTATTTTTATGGGTGTTTCCCGTAGAATTCAACATCCTTAGTTTTGGTTTTGCTCAAATGGACGGATTATTTGTAATCGCACCTTTTGTGTTTCTATTTCTTATACCCGCTATTACTATGCGGTCGTTTGCCGACGAAAAACGCACCGGAACCATCGAAATGCTATTAACCAAACCCCTAAGTGATATTAAAATCGTGATGGCAAAATTTTGGGCGGCATATATTCTTCTGTTAATATCCCTACTCCCAACGCTTACTTATTACTTCTCTGTATATCAATTGGGGTATCCTGTAGGAAATATTGATACTGGAGGTATCATTGGCTCCTATATTGGCCTCTTGTTTTTGGGTGGTGCTTTTATTGCCATTGGGCTTTTCACATCTTCCATTACCACAAATCAAATTATCTCTTTTATACTAGCGGTTTTTATTAGTGGTTTTATGTACACTGGTTTCGATTTTATTTATGATTTTAGCTTTTTTAAAGATTTTGATCTATTAATCAAGTCATTAGGTATAAACGAACATTATACTTCAATTAGTCGTGGTGTAGTTGACACTCGAGACTTAATCTATTTTATCAGCGTTATTTCGTTGTTTTTATTATTAACAAAGCTTTCGTTACAAAGCAGAAAATGGTAGAAAAAAGATGAAAGCAATGAAAAAAACAAAGCAAGGCAATATCATACAATTAGTAAGTTTCATTACGCTAATTATTGCAGTAAATATTATTGGTGCCTATAGTTTTATGCGATTCGATTTAACAGCCGAAAAACGCTATTCCATATCGGAAACAACACGCACTATTCTTCAAAATCAGGACGATTATATTACTATAAAAATATATCTCGATGGCGAACTTCCAGCTGAATACAAGCGTTTGCGTAATGCTACAAAAGAGCTTTTAGACGAATTTAGAGCCTATAATAAGGATGTGCAATACGAATTTATTAACCCTGCCGAAAGCGAGAGCAAAAAAGAACGGCTGAAGCTTTTCAAAGACTTGGCTCAAAAAGGCTTGTCCTACTTCAATATCCCTATTGAAAATAAAGATGGCTGGGGACAGAAAATTATTTTTCCTAGTGCATTGATTACCTATCATGACAAATCTATTCCCATTACATTACTCGAAAGCGGTAGAAAAGTACCCACATCTTCCGATTTGAATAATTCTATTCAAAACTTGGAATTAAACTTCATGAGTGCCATTCGGAAACTCACCACCGACCGAGTACCCACGGTGGTTTTCTCCATCGGGCATGGCGAGGCCGACCAAGCTCATACTGCCGATATTGCCATGGCATTATCCAAGTCCTATAATGTTGGGCAAATTTTAATTGATGAAAATTTTGCGGCACTCACCAAACGAATCAAAATGGATTCGGCAGAGAGTAAACTGATTCCTAGATACGATTTACTGATTATTGCTAAACCTGATTCAGCCTTTAGTGATAAGGACCAATTTATTATTGACCAGTACCTTATGCATGGTGGAAAAATCATGTGGCTAATCGATAAAGTACAGGCTGATATGGATAGTTTAAGACAACATACTTCAACTATTGGCATGACAAAAGACTTGCACATAATGGAAATGCTATTCAGTTATGGCGTTCGACTTAATAGTAATCTTATCTTAAACAGAAATGCCCTTTCCATTGGAACGGCAGAAGGAAGCTTACGCACTTGGGACTATTTCCCCATTGCTTTGCCTGAAAAAGGTTCCATAATTACCGAAAACCTAAATGCTGTAAAAACAAAATTTGTTAATAGTATTGATATCGTTGGATCAGAAAGTATTAAAAAAACAGTGCTACTGAAAACGGATAATAAGTCCCGAATTGCACCCAGCCCCGTTTTAATTGACTTGATTGACATCATCTATCGCGGACCAAACCCTGCCCTATATAATGCTCCAAGTCAAAATATTGCGGTATTATTAGAAGGGAAATTTACATCACATTATGTTTATCGACCCATTACGCCTCTGATTAGTGGAAACAAAATGTTTGATGTAATTTACGAAAGTCCAGAAACCAAACAAATTGTTATTTCTGATGGCGATATTATTCAAAATCAAGTAATGGAAACAGCAAACGGTTTGCGCCCACTACCTTTGGGCTACGATCGTTACACTCAAAAATATTTCGACAATAAGAAGTTTATTCTTAATTCGATAAACTATCTTTTGGGCGATGAAATTATGATTCATCTAAGAAATAAAGAGTTCAAAATACGCTTGCTCGACAAACAAAAAGTTGCAAATCAACGATTGCAATGGCAACTTATAAATACGGCCCTTCCCGTTGTATTTATTATTCTTTTGGGAATAATTATTGGAATAATTAAAAAGCGTAAATATGCACGCTAAATCTTAAGTAAGAAAAAAAATGAAGTCAAAAAATATAATCATATTAGCATTAGCAGTAATGGCCATTTTATATGCCATCAATTTGCTTACCGAGCGCAATAATTCTACTATTGAGAATAATTTCGTTATTTACGACACGTCCACCGTAATGCGAATATTTATGGTTGACAAGCAAAACAACAGTATCGATTTACAGCGAGATGGCAGCAACTGGCTGATGAATACCAATGAAAAGCCCATTCAAGAAAATGTGCGAATTATTCTTAAAACACTGAATAGCATCGAAATAATGAACCCTATTGCCAAATCAGCATATAATAATGCGATAACGCAATTGGCTACCAACTCGGTAAAAGTGGAGATCTATCAAACGAAGTATCGAATCAATTTTGCAGGCATCAAGCTGTTTAAGCATATCGCCAAAACGCGTGTTTTTTATGTGGGAGGTCCTACTGCAAATAATATGGGCACCATGATGAAAATGGAAGATGAGGACAATGTGTATATCACCCATATCCCAGGCTTCAGAGGCTATCTCACCGAGCGATTCAAAGCAAAACGAGCCGATTGGTTAAGCCATGAAGTTTTTTCGTACTCCATTATGGATATGACTAAAGTTACCGTAGAATTTCCTCAAAAACCCCATGAGTCTTACGAAATTATTAACGAAGGTAATCGGAGCTTTAAGGTAAAGCAACTTGTTAACAGCCAGTATATCACAAGCTTTGACACTTTACGCGTATTGGAAGAATTGGCGGCATTTACCCTAATCAATTACGAACAGCTATTGGATAACATTCCGTCGGAAAGAATAGATTCAATTAAACAATTATTGCCTGCTCGAATAGTTACGGTAGAAACAAAGCTGGGTTCAAAACGAAAATTAGCCATGTACTATCGTCCCAATTATGATCAACGTGAAGATATGAATGGGAAAATTTTTAAGCATGATATGGATCGTTTATATGCTTTTGTTGATAATGACAAAGAGCCTGTAACCGTTCAGTATTTTGTAATTGATAATATAAGTCGCCCTTTGAGTTTCCTTGTAAATTCTATTATCTATTTGCCTTTGGAAACTAGCTCAAAGGAGAAATAGTTTTGCTATTTTTATTTGATTGTTGATTTTAAGGCAAAATACTTATATTTGTGTTGTACTAAATACTCTAAATATGAAATATATTACCTTACTATTTTTACTCTTATCCAGTTTATCAAGCTACTCACAAGAAACTATAGTGAATGATGCTAATAAGGCTGAGGCTGAATTACATGTAGCAATTAACCCCTTAGATTCTAATAACATTGTAATCGCTACCCAACATGATTTTGGTGGTGTTTTTGATATTACAATTTATTATACAACTGATTTTGGTAACACTTGGGATACCAGTAATTATCATGGAGTACCACCTGGTTATGATTTTGGTGGCGATGCAGTATTGTCATTTGATGCCACAGGCAATGTGCTCCTCGTTAGCCTTGCTGCAATAAGTGCTTCGGCATCTGTAAACACCCTGCTATCTAAATCAACAGATGGGGGTGCTCATTGGTTGCCTGTAGCAACTATTGCAACAGGAAGCACCGATAAACCTTGGATAGCAATAGACCGATATTCCACATCGCCCTATCTGGATAATATTTATATCCCATTGGTAGAGAATAACTTAAACTTATACACACTGGACAACACCTATCAATCAAGCAGTCCACTTATTATACCCAACGGGGAGCACCTTCCTAGTGTTGTGGTAAAAAAAGATGGTACTGTTTTTACTTCTGATGTGAAAATGAGTTCTCCAAATGTTGTATTTGTACAACAATACTCAAACGGAGGAAGTAATTTGGTTCATTCAACACAAGTTGTGAGCTTCCCAGACTATTTATTTAATGCCCCAGACGTTTCATTAAGGTACCAACCTACTGCATATTTGGCCATTGATAATTCTGGAGGTAGTCATGATGGGAGATTATATTTAAGTTATACCGCTTCCGAAACAAATAACCCTGATTATTTTAATATTTATATTACCTATTCCGATGATAATGCCTTGACATGGAGTACGCCTAGTATCGTTAATAGCAATCAACAAGACGAGGTTCAGCAATTTTATTCAAGTATATATGTTAACGACAACGGCGTTCTGATTTTAGATTGGTATGATCGAAAAAACTATTTAAATACGACTAAACTTACCGATTTTTATATGGGAGTCTCTAATGATGGAGGAGCTAGTTTCAGCGAAATACAACTCAATACACAAGCTAGTGATTTTAATTATGTTATTCCTTCATGTACTAATTTTGGCATTGGCGAATATCACCAATTAGTGGCAACCAATAATACCGCTTTAGCTTTCTGGTCTGATGGCAGAACAAATGACGGAGACCTTAATATATACATGACAAAAGTGAATTTAGCTAACGCATTATCAATTCAAGAGGCTAGCTTAATCTCTGATAAAATCACTATTTCTTCATTATACCCAATTCCTGTATCAGATGTTTTTTATTCAAATATTGACCTAAAAGAAAATACGCGAATTAAATATCAGATATTGAATAGTTCAGGTAGCGTATTAGAAAATACTGAATGGGTAGAATATCACACTGGCAAACACAAATTAGAATTTAATATTGATCTATCTGCCGGAGTATATTTTATAACATTTTCGTCAGATAAGGGATATTTCAAAACTATGAAGTTTATCAAATTATAATATGAAAAAGTTTTTATTGCCAATACTATTTCTACTTCTAACAAATTGCACGAGCGTTAAACCCATTGCAGCCCCTAAAGAAAAGTCTTTGATGGAAAATTTGGCCGTTTCACATTTTGGAGAAAAATATGCCCTAAAAAAAAATGACTCAGGAAATTTCATAATCGTTTTTAAGAAGTATAAGAAGATTGAAGACCTTTTTGCTACAGTTAAGTTTTTTATTTTTGAAGTAAGTTCACAATCTATCATCTTTCAAGGTGAGCTAAAAGCCGGTAGTGTAAATTGGTATTCCGATTTCATATTAATTGCCACATCTAGAAATATGAATACAAACGGAGATAAAAACCAAAAATCGACTCAAACATATTACTATGATGTAAAAAAAAGAAAAAAAGTATCATTTTAAGGTGTTACTATGTAGGCTCATATCATTTAAAAAAAGTATGTAAAAGCTTATGTTTTTTTAATAATTTTACATCAAATCTGCGACAAGTCTTATTTTGTTATCATAATATCTCAGAATCAGCTCGTAACTTACATTTAATGTGAGTTTTATACAAAGAAATTAAAAATTAAAAATAGATAAAGATGAAGTTTATAGTATCGAGTAATGTTTTATTAAAGGCGCTACAATCCATTAGTGGAGTATTGAGCACCAATTCCACACTACCCATTTTGGATAATTATTTATTCAATTTAGTTGATGGTAATTTGACTGTAACAGCATCGGATATAGAAACTACCATGTCAGTTTCCATTCCATTGGTAAAAGCGGAAGAAGAAGGCAGCATTGCTGTACCTGCAAAAATTTTACTTGACACTTTAAAAACATTTGGTGAAATTCCAATTTCGTTTTTTATTAATCTCGAAACTAAGCTTATCGAATTATCGACCGATGATGGTAAATTTAAGTTAAGTGGCTTTGACGGAGCAGAGTTTCCTAATTCCCCTAGTATCGAAAGTGCAAGTACGGTTTCTATTCCGGCAGAAGTTTTGGAACAAGCAATTAGTAAAACCATATTCGCTACAGGTAGTGATGAGCTTCGCCCAGTAATGATGGGAGTTAGCTTCGAACTTACTGGTGAAGGCTTAATCCTTGTGGGTACTGATGCTCACAAACTCGTGAAATACACCCGTAAAGATATCATATCAACTTCTGAGGATTCATTTATCATCCCTAAGAAATCGCTTAATATGTTGAAAAACACTTTAGGAAAAGCTAGCGATAATGTAAACGTGGAATATGATGCAAAAAATGCCATCTTCACTTTCGAAAACTTCAAATTGATTTGCCGTTTGGTTGATGGAAAATATCCAAATTATGAAGCCGTTATTCCTAAGGACAATCCAAATATTTTAACCGTTGATCGTATTCAGTTATTGAATAAGATTCGTCGCGTTTCGTTTTTCGCTAATCAATCTACCAATCAGATACGCTTAAAAATATCAGGTAAAGAATTGATATTAAGCGCTGAAGATATGGATTATACTAATGAAGCTTACGAGCGCTTATCGTGCAGCTACGAGGGTGAAGATATTGAAATTGGTTTTAATGCAAAGTTTTTAATTGAAATGCTCAACAATTTAAGTAATGAGCAAATTACCATTGAGCTTTCCACACCAGGAAGAGCAGGAATTATTGTTCCAGTAAATAAGGACGATGACAATGAGCATATCATTATGTTGGTTATGCCAATTATGCTTAACAACTAGATTATTGCAATGATACAATATTAGAATACCTCAGCAAATGCTGGGGTATTTTTTTTTGCCTATTAAAACAATAGATTTTTGCTAAGCAATAGTTGACGATATATATCGAAAACAAAAAAAATAGCGTAAATTCGCAACATAATACACTAAATATAGTACACCCTTTATTGGCTTAAAACAAACCACTTTGACAACATTATTTATCAACATAGGGATTTCAGATATTATCGACATTTTATTAGTCGCCTATTTGATATACGTAATTTATAAGCTCGTAAAAGGAACTGTTGCCATTAATATTTTTGTCGGCTTAGTCTCCATTTACTTTATTTGGAAGCTTGTTGGAATGCTGCAAATGCGTATGCTAAACGAAATTTTAGGACAGTTTATTAGTGTCGGAGTAATCGCATTAATCATTGTATTTCAGCAAGAAATAAGAAGTTTTCTGTTGATGCTAGGAAAACTAAGTTTTGGACGAAGACGCGCAGGAGCATCCCTATTCCGAAAACTAGGCTCAGCCTCCACACTCAATATCGATGCAATAATAAGCTCTTGTGTAAATATGAGCGAAACACTTACTGGAGCATTAATTGTAATTACTAGAGAAAATGAATTAATTGAAGTATTAGAATCTGGTGAAAAGATTGACGCTATTATTTCGAGCCCATTAATTGAAAGTGTTTTTTATAAAAATAACCCACTTCACGATGGTGCCATGATTGTTTCGAATAATAAAATTGTGAGTGCTAGATGTGTTTTACCAGTTACCAAAGACCCTCATTTTCCAGCAGATTATGGTTTGCGACACCGTGCTGCTATGGGACTTTCGGAACGAACTGACGCATTTACAATAATCGTTTCTGAGCAAACGGGTAGATTTGCCTATACCGATAAAGGGGAACTTAAAACAAAAGTAAGCGCCGCTGAACTAAAAGAAAAACTTGAAAAAGAGTTTATTTCTATTTCGACAAAGCCTGAGTAGAATCTACTTTCCGAAACAACTCTTCAGGATCTTTTCCAATCATATCACGATAAGCCTTCGCGTTGGGTATTAATTCATCATTAGGATAATCCTCGATTAATTGATTTAGTATGGCTTTAGCCTTATCATAATCCTGAAACTTAGTATCATAAATAAAAGCTTTCAACTGCAATACCGTGGGCATTAAATCACTCTTTGAGTAGCGTTTTTCAATAAGCGAAAGCGTTTGAATACATGCTTCATTTCGCTCCAAGCCCATCTCAACTCCTGCTGCGCGGTAAAGATAATCCGCAGATATAGAATCATCTGGAAAATCATTGGCATACTCCTTATAAAGCACAATCATTGAATCTGCTTGAACAGGATCAATTCTATCAAAATTCTTCATCAAGTTTTTCTGCAAAACCATTATTTGGCTTTTCAACACCTCTTGATTAGATGCATTATCATTATGTTGACATGCCGTAAAAACAACCATTATCAAAACTAAAACTAGGCTAAATTTTCTCATAATAATTCTATTTATTTTTATCTTCTACCTTTTTTTGCTGCGTGAAAAATCATTCGATAATCCACTTTTACTTTACCCTTCGAAATATCATTTAGCTTGCCTCTTAGCATTGTTTTTCGCAATGTTGCCACACGGTCAACAAAGAGCACACCCTCTAAATGATCATATTCATGTTGAATAATACGAGCAATAAGACCATCATATTCATCCTCTTGATAATTCCAATCCTGATCGTAATAATGAATCTTTATATTAGGCTTTCGCAATACATCTTCATTAATTTTTGGTACACTCAAACAACCTTCGTTAAAAGCCCACACCTGCCCTTCTTCTTCTACAATTTGGGCATTATAAAACACTTTTTTGAAGTCAGCCAATTCGGGCATTTCTTCGGCATACGGCGATGCATCTATCATAAACAATCGAATTGGACGATTCACCTGAGGAGCAGCCAAACCTACCCCATTGGAGGCGTACATCGTTTCGTACATATTTTCAAGCAACTTATCCAAATCCGGATAGTTTACATCAATATCTTCTGCAATTTTCCTAAGGTTAGGATGACCATATGCTAAAATTGGCATTATCATAATACTATTCTTTTGATTCTAAATACGATTGCAAAATGATTACCGCACTAATTTTATCAATCATTGCTTTATTACGTCTTGCTTTCTTTTTCAATCCTCCATCAATCATAGCTTGAAAAGCCATTTGCGAGGTAAATCGCTCATCCATACGTTCCACAGGAATCTCGGGAAAGGTATTCTTCAACCAATTGATAAAAGGGGCAATATATTTTGCTGATTCGGAAGGGGTATCATCCATCTGAAAAGGCTCACCCACCACAAAGGTTACTACGGGCTCACGCTTCACATAATCTTTAATATAATTGTGAATATCCTTTACATGCACAGTATCGAGCCCTGTAGCAATAATCTGAAATTCATCAGTTACCGCAAGCCCAATGCGTTTTTGTCCATAATCGATAGCCATTATTCTTCCCATAATCGGCTGCAAAAGTACAAAGAAAAGTAGGTGGTTTTTTAGAGAATA
>Ga0256844_10000251_pt1 | contig 21102 bp, 19 predicted proteins | sample MusselsmetaG_FD_189100 | JGI IMG/M metagenome (GOLD analysis project Ga0256844, IMG submission 189100) | Mussel associated microbial communities from hydrothermal vent at the East Pacific Rise, Pacific Ocean - Mussels | ecosystem: Host-associated > Mollusca > Shell > Unclassified ... | reverse complement strand
CTAAAAGTCCAAGACCAATAACAGCAACTCTCTCTCCTAATTTTGGCTCTGTTTGACGTACACCTTGAAGAGCAATTGCACCAACAGTTACAAAAGAGGCATCAACATCATCAACCCCATCAGGAATTTTCACCATTAAGTTTTTTGGAACATAATTAATCTCACTGTGATTGGCATATCCTGCTCCACCACAAGCAACTCTATCTCCTATATTCACACCACTCATATTTTTCCCGACTTCAAGAACACGACCTGCCAAACTATAACCAAGAGGAATCGGTGTATCTAATTTTGTAAATACTTTTTCTAATGTATTCTTTACACCCTCTTTTTTCATTTTATCAACCACTTGTTTTACTAAATCTGGTCTATCTTTCGCTTTTGCCAACATCGATTTCTTTGCAAAATCAACCAACATTTTTTCTGTACCCGCACTTACCAAACTTACTTTTGTTTCTACCAAAACACCATTGTCTTGACATACTGGTGCAGGAACTTTAAAAAGTCCCAATTCCCCTGTTTTAAAGCTTTGTATTAATTGTTTCATCTATTTTCCCTTTTTCTATTTAAATTAATTTATCTATTTCATTTTCTATATTAAATGCTATATCTTTAACATTATTTTGCAACATCTCTTCAACTTTTAACATGATAAATGTTGACCATTCCAACTCTTTCCAGTCTCGTTTTGTTTCAGCAAAGGGCTGAAGTACGGAAGCCTCATGACCTGCATCTTTAGTATTAAATTTTTTAACTATTTTTTTATTTTCATCCCAAATGGTCATTTTTCTAAAGTCTTCAATATTCGCAATAATTTTCTCATTTTGAAAGCTTATATTTTCCATTACACCTTCAAAAGGGTCTGATCGTGTTGAAAAAGTTAAAACAATTAAATCATCCAAATCAGTTTTTATCGTTAAGACAAAATCATCATCTTTGTGCTTTTTATTTGCAGAAAGCAAGGTTAATTCAAACTCTTTAGGAGGTTTCTCTCTTGCCATAACTAGATGTGTTGAGAGATCAATCCAGTGACCAAGATTACCCACGACCCTACTCCCCTCTGATGGTTTTCTATACCAATGATCAGCATCCAATTTATGTCCCATAATAAAACAGTTCAAAGTAATTGAAGTGTCTGTAATATAGGGCTTTACCACCTCAATAGCAGGACTAAATGGACGGTTATATCCTGTATATACACTGTTTTTACTTTGACGAACTGCTTTTACTAGAGCAGTATATTGTTCCATATTAATAGAGATTGGTTTTTCAATAAAAACATCTTTATTATGATGAAGAGCTTCAATAGCATAAGGTGTATGTGTAGCATGGTTAGAGACGACATAAATTAGTTTTATATTCTCATCTTTTAACATACTCTCTACCTCTGTTGAAGCACTATACGCCTTATACTCTTTGGCTAAAGAGATGGCTTTATTTTCATCTATATCCATGCTACTTCCAATAATATTACCTCTATTTTTTCTTAAAAAATAAGCAATATCTGTAAAAGCATGATTTCCACAACCAACAATTCCAACACTCTTTTCTATACTTTCTGAAGCCTCTAGGAGAGTGTCTTCATACTCTTTTTGCATATGATAGTGCCCCTTTACTTTTATCAATGTACGAGATACTCCATACATATTCACATACTTTAAAACTTTTTTAATTTTAGAACTATTATTATCCAATTTATTTTTAATCATATTGATTTTTTACCTTTCTTAGAACATTAAAAAATATTATATCACTTTATATATATAAAATAATTTAGTTATATAAAACAATTTCAGTAATTTTAAACATAAATAGTTTTTTAATAATAGTATAAATTTTATATTACTTTATATTACTTTATATTGTTTTAAGAATTAAACGGTTATTCTTTTAATATCAAAGATATTTTCAACTACTAAAATATATTTTTGATACGAATTGTTTAAGACAATAAATAGTTTTCACTATAACAATAGTCTTAACATTTCAATGAACAAAAAGGAAAAATTATGACAAACAAAATAATATCTAGCCTCGGACTATCTGTATTATTATTAACAACCACATTATCTGCAGGAACAATTCCTAACCCTCCTGGACCCTATGTAGGAGTATATAAAGTTACAGAGACAACTGCTCGTATTTCATTTTTAGATAATTCTACAAATGAAGATGGATTTAAAGTTTATATTCACGATCAAAATGATATTTTTGATGCAACAGTAGTACCAAACCCTATCCTTGTACCTCAAAATAATAATGGAAATTTAAATCAATATGCCAACATTACAAATCTTACTCCAAATACATTTTATAAACTAAGAGTAACAGCATATAATACAACTGGTGAGTCTATACCAACAATAGCCTCTAGTATACAAAATGGTAGAATTAAAACAAGCCCACCAGTATGTAAACCTGTTATGCCAGGAGAGTATGTAGGAACCTATAATATCACTGATACAAGTGCTAGAATTTCATTTTTAGACAATTCTAATAATGAAGATGGGTTCAAAGTTTATGTATATAATGCAACTACAAAGGCTTTAGTAAAAACTATCACTGTTGATGCACTTAGTGGGATAGGTGCATTTCAATATGTAAATATTGATGGTTTAGTAGAAAATACTGTATATACACTTGCAGTAACTGCCTTTACTTCTGGATGTGGAGAATCAATCCCTACACATGCAAGTAGCATCACCAATGGTAGATTTCGAACAACCAGTCAAACAACTACTACTTGTCCTTTGATGCCTGGAGGATATGTAGGAACATATAATGTAACCAATAATAGTGCAAGAATTTCATTTTTAGATAATTCTGATAATGAAGATGGTTTTAAAGTTTATCTGTATGATCAAAATACAAATGCTTTAATTACGACCAAAACATTACCTGCAGTTAGTGGTCTTGGTGGATTCCAATATGCCAACTTAACAGGATTAAATGCAAATAGCCACTATGCCGTTAGAGTTTCAGCATTTAGTAGTAGTTGTGAATCAGATAAAACACTTTCAAGTAGTTTAACCAATGGTAGATTCAAAACACTTCCATAATCTTAATACACTTTATCCATTAGGATAAAGTGTTTCTTAATTTATAATTATTTTTTTTATTTGAAAATCACCTTTAATATTGAAAAAATTATTATTTAATAATTTTCCTCTATTTCTATTTTTTTTTAAATAGAATTCAGTAAGTTTTCCCTCTCCAACATAAGATTTATTCCAATAAAAAGTTACAGGAGAGTAATCTTTTCCGTCAAAAAAATTATTTTCAAGACTTAACTTCCTAAACTTCCGTCCAAATAGATAGACTCCAATTGAAGGATTAATAAAACTACAATTAGTAATGGTTATATCTCTACTCCCTCCCATAATAATAGCTGATGTTTTAAACTCTTTACTCCCAAAAGTACAATAGTCAAATTGAATGTCTTCTGCATTTTGAATACGTATGCCCCATGTAGAATCGCCCTCTTTAGTGGGTATAAATTTTGTATTCTTAAAAATTATTTTTTTATTTTTATTAAGACTTGGATATCCATAAAATGCCCTTTGTCCTTCGAAATGACAATTTTTAAAGATTCCATAAGAGGTAGCTCTTGTAATTTTTTCATTACTGTTTATACCTTGAACCTCATTTGAGATATCGAATCCTTGTTTAGTTGAGGTTTTGGTATTCTTAACAATAAAATTGTGATTTGCTATAAAATTAATAGAACTTCCTCCTTCATTTATTTCTCCATCAGAAACTTCTATATTATTTAGAATAATATTATCTGAAGCAATAATATTGAGAGATGTCCAAATTTTAGGAGAATGTTTAGATTTAAATCCTTGAATTGTTATCTTATCGGACTCATAGATTAAAAGCCCTTCTGTTTTAAGGTTCCTTTTTTGTTCCATATTATTAATGGTAATATTTTTAGAAAAACCAATATAAATCACATGATACATATCCATCTCATGATTACTATTTAATTGAGAAAAATTAAATACTTTACTATTCCACCAATTGGATGCATGATTAACAGTATTCACCCCATCCAAGAGAATACTTGAAGAATTATAAATATGTAATAAAGAAGAGATATTTGTTCCTTCTTTTGCATTGCCATTGGTATATGCACCATCAAGAAGTAAATCTTTAACAACTATTTTTTCTCCTTGCAATGTTAAAATATTTTTTGAAGTTCTTCCATTACCTGTGGTATCAAGCTGACCTATAAATGTTGAACCATTTCCATAGATCATAGTATTATGGTTTAATTGAGTGATTCCATGTACATTATAGATCCCTCGATTCATTGTAATCTCTCCATTAACTGCTAATGCTCTTCTTATAGCATCACTATCATCCTTATTATCATTTGGAATAGCACCAAAATCATTAATGCTCACAAGATTAATGGGTTGTTGAGCATTAACTATATTAAGTGTTATGAATAGAAATCCTACTAAACTACCTCTATAGAGTAAATTATTTTTCATTTAGAAAAAAGAGCTTTATATTCTTCTATATTTTTTTTACTATCAATCTTCTTTTGAATATATGATTTGACATTATTTGAACATTCAATAAAATCTTGATTATCCATTAATATCATCTTTTTTATTGCTTCTGAAAAAGAGTTCTTATCATCAAGAGCAAGACTAAAACCAGCATTAATATTTTCAAGATTTTGCCATGGAGTTTTATTACTAATAAGAGGAACAACTCCAACTTGCATCGCTTCAACAATAGCATGTCCAAAATTTTCACCTTTTGTTGGGAGAAAAAATAGATGGTAATGAGATAAGGTAACACCTATATTTTTGGGTTCTACAAAACCTTTATAATCAACTTCTATGTTAGAAGGCAACACTTTAATAACTTCTTGACACTTATTCCAATACTCTTTATCTTCGTCGGGTCCATAAATATCAAATCGTATAAATCCATTAAATTTACTTTTTTTTAATACTTCAAGTGCATATAAAAGATTTTTTACAGGAGCTATTCGTGAGATGAATACCATTTTTAAATTCATCTTCTCTTTAATGGGTAAAGTATAAACTTCCAAGTTCTCTTCTTTAGGATTTTGAATAACCTCTACTCGATTTTTGGAAAACATTTTTTTTATATCTGTACAATCTTCTTTACTTGTTGCATGAAAAGTAATCCCTTTTGAGAGATTAAATAGTTTATAAAAGGAAAGATAGAGCTTCTTCTTAGTTGCTTTTATAGATAATGCACCTGTTGCCAACTCTCCTCTGGGTGCTAAAATAATTTTTGTTTTAATTTTTCCTTTAAGTTTTAGAAACATCATAATTTGGGTTGTAATATCAAAAAAACTATTAACATAAATAATATCAGGCTTTATATTTTTAATGTATTTTTCCATACTTGTGATATTTAATTGAGATAAATAGACAATAGGGGTTCCATTATGTTTTGTTAACCTATCAAGTTCAATATTTTCATAAGGCTTTGTTGCACCCAAATCTCGGTCAGAGGTTAAAAGTGTAATTGCAAAATCATCTTTTAGTCCATTGACCAATGCAGTTAAAGAACGAACTGTTCCTCCTGATTTTACGGCAGGTAAATACCATCTTGTAATAATTAATAATTTTTTCATATAGTTATCCTTTTAAAATTTTTCTTGATAGTTAGTTGAAGCCATAAAGATTAAAAACAATGAATTATAAGCAACAAAAAAACTACCATAGGTAAGTCCAATAAATATAAAAATATAAACAAAAATATATAGATAGTGACTTTTATTAGACGTTGCTCTATTTATAAGAGAAAAGAGAAAAAAATACAAGAAAAATGAACCAAAGCCATATCGCATTAAAATTCTTGTCAAAAAAGATTCACTTCCCCCTCCATCACTAAGATCTAATTGGGGATCAACATATAAAATAATTTCTTGGGTTGTTAATCCCCATGGATGCTCAATAAATAAACGTAAATGTTCTCTCCAAATATTTGTACGTGCAATATCTTCCAAAACTTTATCAACGGAAGTAAAACCTCTTAAAAAATGTTGAGAGATAAATTCATTATTCAAACTGATTAAATATAAAATAATATCTTCAATAAAAAAAACTAAGACAATAGGAAGAAAAATTAATATTATTGGTACTATAAATTGATAAAATAAATTTTTCCTTAATGGATAAACTCTAAAAAGAAGCAGAAATAAAAATACAAATACCAAAACCATCATTACAGTCCTAGAGATACCAAAATAGATAAAATATAAAGTAAAAATAGACAATAAAATTTTTTGATAATAGTTTTTATTATAAAAATAATTTATAAAAAAAACAATAAAAGAGAAATAAATACTTGAAGTAACATTAGAGAAAAGAGAAACCCTACCTGATAAAAAACTATCATGACTAAAACCACCTTGACCAGGAATAAAACCATAACTACTATATCCTAAATAATAAAGTGGTATAGAGAGAACTACCGAACTAAAAAATATTATATTTAGTAGTTTTAGACTAATCGTTAAACGAAAATAATCAATAAAAAAAATACTTAATCCAAAAAGTGTCACTGCAGAGAGAGAAGTAAAATCTAAACGGCTAAGACTTAAATATGCAGAAAAAAATACAAAAATTAAAATAAAAGAAAAAGAGTTTAAAGAAGAAAAATTTTTTATATAAATAAGTACCATATACCCAACAAAGATACCAATAGGGAGGGTTAACATAATATAACTGGGGGTCTCTAAATACATAAGAAGCCAATAATAGACCACTAAATAAGAAAAAAGTTTATTTAACATATAATTTTCATTTAAATACTGTTTAGAATTATTCATTAATGAAATTTCTTCTCTTTTTTAAGTCGTAAATAATGTTCTTTATTCCGTTGACTAAATACTCTTGCAGGAGATCCTCCAGCTATAGCATACTTTGGAATATCTTTAACCACAACACTACCTGCTTGAATAATCGCACCTTCTCCAATGGTTACACCACCTATAATAATCACTCTACTACCCAACCAAACATTCTCTTCTATATGTATATCTCTACAAATATATGTTGAATCATAGGGAATAGCACTTCCTTCATAGTTATGGTTTTGAGCTATAAACAAACATTCTGGACCAGAGTGAAAGTTATTTCCAATAACCACTTTTCCGCAACCACCTATTGTTATACCATTAAAGTGAATATTTTCACCCAGATGTGTTGATTTACTTACACTACTATAGCCATTTACAAATAATGGATTTTTATAACTTCCTACTCTCCTTGTTACTTTGTACTTATAGATATATTTTAATATCATTCGTATCCACTTCATTAATTTATCCCCTTTAATTTAATTTGAGTAAAAATTTCTTTTGATGCTTTTGCACTCCAATGAGAATCGTCAGAATAGTAAACATCAATAACCTCTCTATTTGTTAATTTTTGTAAAATACTTTTAGTATCAATAAAATTATATTCTTTAGGAAACTCTCTTAATCTTTCAAAGAATAGACTGGATATATGTTTTTTAATTATATATGGTGAGTAAAGATTATACTTATCAATACTTGGCATAAAATAAAGCTGAATATTTTTTTTATCCAATATTTTTTGTAAAAAATTTAAATTATTATTTAAAAGAGTTAAATTCTTTTTGGAGGCAAGAGGAATATTTTTCAAGTCTTTATAATAAAAGAGTAATTTTCTTGACTCTTCTACAGAGAAAAAATCTTGGTTTAGCTCTTCTATATATGTTTTAGAAAAAAAAGCATGATTATTATAATGGTATAAAATATTATAGAGCAAAGCATTAAAATTTAAATTATTAATAAAAAAAGGATGAGGCATTTCTAAATTATATTTTTTCTCTAAAAGCATTTCAACTTTTTTCTGATTCAATGAAATTTCCCACAAAATATTTTTAGAAAATCGTTTAATTGAAAATCTTTCTACAGATTGTAGAATAATTATTTTTGGTTTAATCCGATCTAAAAATCCACTTTTTTCTAAAATTAAAACTGTTTCTATATAACCTTGAGGAAAAGGTTGAATATTCATCACTGTTAAATTTTGCTCTGTAGCAATAAAATCTTGATAATATCCATTTTCTCCTGCTCCTCCTCCATTTGAAAAAGAGTCTCCAATGGTCAAGACATCTACCTTTTTATTTGCTTTATATGGAATATGTTTATTAAGTAAATTTTGTTCTTCCACTCTTGGCATCAAAGATTTTTTTAAATAAGACATTCTCCCTAAATCTCCAATAGAACTATTTTGATTATCAAATACAAATTTTGTCAAAAAATTCCATGTTAATAAGTGAAAAATAATAAATAAAACAAGAGACATTAAAATCGTCCATAAATATTTTTTTGCTGTCATAAAATCTCCTAAAAATTAAAATACAAAAATTCAGATAAGTTATTTAATAACGAAAGTGCTATTAAAAGCATAAGTATATTAAAAGTCAAATAAAATTTATTAGCTTTAAATGATTGAGCCATTTCCATAGAATTTTTAAATAGAAGTATCATAATAAATCCAAAAAATAACCATAGAACACTCTCTCCCCTAGAATCAATATTTGCAGTGAATCCACCAAAAGAGATATTATATTGGGTTAAAAAGTCAATTTTAGTAGCTAAAAAAGTAGGCAACACAATATAGTCTAAACTAAACATAGAACTTAAAACTTTAATCGCATCATCCCACTCTTTTGCTCTAAAAAATACCCAAGAGATATTAATAAAATTAAAAGTAAGTAACCATGCAAACCAACGCCATATTTTTAAATTTAATGTTTTCCAAATTCTATGTATAACTAAAGCAAATCCATGCAAAAACCCCCAAAAGATAAATGTCCATCCTGCACCATGCCATATACCTCCTATAAGGAAAGTTATCATTAAATTACTGTAGATTGAAAATATTCCATATCTATTTCCTCCAAGAGGAATATAGATATAATCACGTAAAAATCGGCTTAAAGTTATATGCCACCGTCTCCAAAATTCTTGTATACTTAGAGCCTTGTAAGGACTATTAAAATTAATCGGTAATTTAATGTTAAATAATAATGCCACACCAATTGCCATATCCGTGTATCCAGAAAAATCAAAATATAATTGAAATGTATAAGATAAACTGGTTGCCCATGCCTCATATAAATTTAACATTGAAGCTGTATCAAATCCTGTCGTTGCCCAAACAGCAAACGTATCAGCAATCACAACCTTTTTAAATAAACCTATAGAAAAAATAAATATGCCCAGTACTATATTATTGTAGTTCAAAGTATTATGCTTAGTATTTGAAAATTGAGGCATCATCTCACTATGATGAACTATTGGACCTGCAATTAGTTGTGGAAAAAAAGTAACAAAAAGAGAATAGTTTAAAAAATTATACTCTTTGGTTTCTCCTCTATAGCTATCAACCAAATAGGCTATTTGTTGAAAAGTAAAAAAAGATATAGCTAGTGGTAAAGTTAACAGTAACGGTTCAAGCGTTGTATCTATTACAAAATTTATATTCTCAATAAAAAAATCTAAATATTTAAAATATACTAAAAGTAATATATTACTAATAATACCAAAAATCAAAATAGTTTTTTTCTTAAAATATCTATATTTAGTTTTTTTAAAACTACGTCCTATAATATAGTTAAAAAACATAGAAGATAAAATAATAGGTAAATAAATAATATTCCACCAACTATAAAAAAACAAACTACTTAAAACTAAAAAAAGTTTACTCATTCCAACCATTTTTATGGAATTTAAATAAAAATATACTATAAAAGTAATAGGTAAAAATAAAAAAATAAACTCATAACTGTTAAACAACATGATTATCCTTATATTTTTTCTTTAAGAAAAATAACCAAGGCATTCTATGTACTCTATAAGCTATTATAAATGCTATTATAAAAAATAATGCCACAGTAATAGCTGTTCCGTAAGCAACCCCTATGGCTCCATACTTATGAATTAAAAAATAATTTAAAATTAAATTTACAATGAGACTAAAAAAACTCATTAAAGAGAGAAGACGTACTTTTTTTTCATAAAATATATAATTTGTTACCACTTTATACATTCCTAATAGACTATAACCTAATGCTATCCAAAAAACATACTGCATAGACTCTATAAATTTTTCATCAATAAAAAACTTAAAAAACAGTGGATTAATAAGATTAATAAGAAAAGGCAATAAAAGAAAGAAGAACATTGAAAAATATGAAATTTTTATAATTTTAATCTTATTTTCCATCAAGCCTGTTTTTAAATTTTTAAAAAGATAAGGAACCCAAGCTTGATTAAATGCTTCTTGTATAATAAGAGCCATCATTGCTACTTGTGCACCGACAGCATAAAGTCCCAATGCACTATTTCCCAAATAATATGAAATAAATAAACGATCCGACATCATAAACAGCACAGCACTAATTACATGTAGTATCAAGGGTATCCCCAAAACAAGTGCTTGTTTTATATATATTTTTTTTACTTTCAAGATAATAATATTTTTTTGTATTAAAAGATAAATTCCTACTAGTGTAAAAATAATGTAAGTAAAAAGTATTGCCAAAAATCGACCTTCCCAATTTAAATTTAAAACAACCACCAAACCTAATGTAAGAAATAGATTTAAACTTGTTAAAGAGAGTTGATACTTTGCATAATCGAGGGGTCGTTCACTAATTTTATAAATTGAAAGGATTGTTTGGGGAATTATTTGCATAAATGCTAATAGAGGAATAAGTAAAATCCATATCAGAGAAATATTCATAAACTGATGAATAAATGCTTCAGAAATCATAAAGACTGTTAAGATTATAAAAATACTTATTAACGGAATTAATAAAACAGAACTTACCCAAATCGAAAATTCATCTTGATCTAAATTATGATATTCTAATTGTAAAGTAGAGTGAATATTTATAGAAATAAATGGAAAAGTAAACACAATAAAAATTTGTATCATGGCCAATAAACCATACTCTTCAATGCTTAAATAATTTGTTAATATAGGTAAAAGTAAAAAAGGAATTCCTGCATTTAAAATAGAGGTTATTGTATAAATTGACAAAGATTTCATAAAATTCATAATTCTTCTACTTTCAACCCAATATCACTAAACTCTTTATACGCAACTTTAATAGAAGGTAGATATTTTTTATTAATATACTTATTTTCAGTTCTAAAAACTCTATATTCAGCCTCTTGAATAAAATGAGGTAAAGTCACTATTGCTGTTGAAAAAAATGTTGCAAAATCAGATGGAATTGTAGTAGAGTTAATCATTTCAAGTTCAATTAAATTTTCAAACTCTTTATATTCAAAATTTAATTCTTTTGAAAAATTATGAATTTTTTGTTTATCTTGTCTTCGATGCAAGATATAAACAAATTTTTTTCCTCTGTAAAATTTAATAATTTTTGACAACTCATTCTTATACTCTGTTTCACTTAATATATTTAATTCAACCAAAGGTTGCCCTATAAAATATACCGTATTCACTATATCTTTTTTAGCAATAGACTGTTTAAAAAACTCATAACAGTTTTTAATATATTTTTCATTTTCAATATTAAATATAGTAAAAAAAGTATATTTAATTTTTTTTAATTTATAAAACAATAAATGTTTATAAACAATTTTTTTAATTTGACTTTTATAAGAAAAATGATTAACTTTTTGGTGATAATTTATTTGCCCTAACCCGTCATCTAATAAATAAATATTTTTATTATTAAGAGAGTGTATAATATGAGTAACATAGTCATTTCTATACTCTCCTACAAAGATTTTTTCAATTTTATTTCCAAGAGGAATCTCTTTTAATATCTTTTTTAATTTAGAAGGAAAAGTGATACTTTCTCTTTGTTGTTTAGGTATTGAAATATAAATAACATCACTCCATGTCATAAAGTTAAGTAATTTCTCAATTTGAGCAATACTCTCTTCTTCACAAACATGAAGTAAAAGTAAAATATTATTGGTTGTTTTAAAATAATGACTTGCTTCAATACCATTGAAAAGTTGAAGGGGACTACCCACTATAAATATATTGTACTTTTTCATTTTTAATTATTCCAATTCATTGCTATATTCTTTTAGATTGACTAAGAAAAAAACGTATATGTGATTCTAACCAAAAACTTTCGAAATGGTCTCTGTTTATTATTTGAGGGTTATCACAACAAAAATAATTATTATTTCGAATTGCAGAAAAAACATATTCATATCGTTTACAAGCTTCGTCTAATGCTTCAGTAGAAATTTGTTTCATTGTTCCATAAGGCCAAGCAAAGTATTTACACTCTTTTTTCAATAAATTTTCTAACCATATTTTTGACTCATCCAGTTCGTTAATTAACTCTTGATGATTCAATTTTGCTAAATTTGCATGATTTAAAGTATGGCTTCCAAAAAGAAAACCATTATTACTCATCTCACGAATCATTTCTCTACTCATTGATTCCTTTTTAATATGTACACGGTTTGTTTGAAATTTTTGCACATAATTAGCATCTCCATCAACAAAATTAGGATTAACAAAAAAACAAGCATTTACCCCATATTTTTTTAATACTGGATAGATATGAGTATAACATTCATTAAAACCATCGTCAAAACTAAAACAAACGGTTGGTTTATCTATTTTTTCAAATGTTTGAGTTTTAACAATTTCAAGAGCATCTTCAAAGTTAATAAAATCAACATAATGACTAAGTTTTTCTATTAAAACTTCAAATTCAGCACTCTCTTCTTCTAAATAAGCATAATGTCCATAAAAAAAATAGAGGTTTTTCGAAGGTTTTGAAAATACGTTATACGTTTCAATATACATATTTTTTACATGTTCTCTTATCGACAAAACAATACCTTTTCAGTATAGAGCATATCAATAGAAGATAAATTAATTACATCACTACAACTATTCTTATAAATTTTATTTTTAATTTCTCGTTTAAAATACATTCCTTTTGCTGAATTTATAAATCTTGAATCAATAATTGTCCCAAACACTTTTTGATTGAATGCCAAATATCTCAAAAGTCCAGATATTTTATTGTCTAATCCATTGCTATTAATATAAATGATTTCTAAAAAAGAGAGTTTTTTTCTTTTGACTGTAGTAAAGCCCATTAATATATAAGTGTTTTTATACGTAAATTTAACAAACTGCATACAACTTTTTTTATGATCTAAAAATATTCTTTGGTCTTTCTTAGAGAGGGTGTTCAAATCTATATCTTCATTTAAATCTATCGTATTAAAATTATTAAAAGAGAAAAAGAGGGGGAAAAGATATTCAAATGACTCTAAACTCTTAAATTTAAATGCATTAAAAATTTTTCTTGAAGGTTCATTTGCTGTTAAGTCTAAGAAAAGAACCTCTTTTCTTTTAATAAATTTTCGTATTAAATGTAATCCTTGTCCTCTTGTACTTTTATCCATTGACCAACTACTTAAACTACAAGTAACTACTTCTCTACCGTCAATATTACGTACTGAAAACACTGTTCCAATAAATCCAACTATCTCATTATTATCGTTGTACATAACATACCCACATGGTTCAGTTGAAGACCAAGGTAAATTAAATAAATTTCGCCATCTTTTTAAATTTCCATCTGTAAAATAATGACTTAAAAAAGTACAAACCTCATCTACTCTAGTGTAATTTTTATATACAGCTTCCATTAACATCGATTATCCTTCTTCTCTTGTAATATTCTAACCATCTCAAAATCAATTTTCTCATCAATATCAATAGAATATTCCCGACTCATCACATAAGCAAAGATACTCTTTTTCAATAAAAAGCTCTCCTCTTCTAAAAGAGCCTCTGTTTTACAGATATATATTGCACCATTGAGTCTAAAATAAGTCTCTAAATCTTGACTTCTTTTATTCAAAACCTCATCCCTTAAAAAACCTTCCATAGACAATGAGTCATCTAAACTGTTTGACCATAAAGGGGAGTGTTCCATCTCACAAACACTCACAATAGCATCTGCATTTTTTTCTTCTAATAATCTTATCGATTCATCTATATGCTCAGCACTTCGTAATGGAGAGGTAGGCTGAAGCAAAACTATATAATCATGTTTTTTAAAATTCTTAATCGTATGTTTAATCGCATCAAAAGTTGTGGCTGTATCATGGGCTAAAAAATCAGGTCGTTTTATCATTTGAGCATTGTATTCTTTGGCTATCTCTAAAATCTCATTATCATCACTAGAGACTACAACGTTATCTATATACTCACTTTTTAATCCAGCCTCAATACTATAAGCGATTAAAGGCTTACCATTTAAGTCCAATATATTTTTTCGAGGCAACCGTTTGCTTCCTCCACGAGCAGGAACAATGGCTAAGAAAGTACTATTGTTATGCATTAAAATACCTCATGATACTCATCATTAGCCTTTTTAAACTCTTCTAATCTACCAATATCCATCCAATATTCTCGAATAGGAAAAGAGATGCTTTTCATCTTTTTTTCTATCATCTTTTCAAAAAGAGTCGGCATATCATAATAATTGTCATTAGGAATAAGCTTTAAAACTTCACTCTCTAAAATATAAACTCCTCCACTAACGAAAAAATGTTGAGTAGGTTTCTCTTCAATACTAAGAATCTCTTTTCCATCTACATTCACAACACCATAAGGAACTTGAAAATCATACTCTCTAACACCCATAGTAGCAAGAGCCTCATTTTTCACATGATAGTCCATCATAGATTCAAAATTTAAATTGGTTAAAAGATCTCCATTCATTACAAAAAATGGAGCAGTAAGTTGTTCTCTCATAAGACTTAATGCCCCTGCTGTTCCCATTCGTTTATCTTCATAAATATATTCAATATTAACCCCAAATTTTTCTCCATTACCAAAATATGCCTCTATAACCTCAGCTTTATAGCTTACACTTAAAATAATATTGAGAAAACCATATTTTTTAAAGTTTAAAATAATAGTTTCTAATATTGGTTTATCTCCAACGGTTAACATAGGTTTTGGAGTATTCTCTGTCAATGGACGAAGTCGAGTACCCAATCCTCCAACCATTAATACAACTTTATTAGGCTTAGAATCTATCCTTAATAAAGTATCTACACCTTCTATCCCTACTAGTTTTCCAAAATCATCTACAATTGGAATATTATAGAGTTCTTTTTTTAAAGCAATCTCTAAAATTTTTTCTCTACTATCAGAAATGTTACATACGGTAGGTGTTCTAAAAATAATACTTTCTATACTATCACTTAAAGTTAAATTATTTAAAAGTCCTCTACGAATATCACCATCAGTTAATGTACCTAAGAAATCATTCTCATCTACAACCAAAGCAATCCCCATTGCACCTGAATCAATAATAATTAATGCTTCTTTAATTGTAGAACTTGGTTTTAATAAAATATTTTTATAACTTTTCATTTTCACTGCTCCAAATCATAAAATTGTTTTTTTAATATATTTTCTATATTAATCTCTTTAATAATATTTTTGATTTTCAAACTTGCACCACCAGAACCATAAGGATTTTCAGTTTCCATAAGTTTATTTTTAAACTCATCTGAGTATAAAAAGCTAAAACTCTCTTTTATCGATTTAAAATCACTATCACAATCAATTACACTTTTGGCCATAATACGACCTTTTTGTCTATCTCCAATATTAATTGTACCTATTTTAAAAGAAGGAGCTTCAGCCAATCCACTAGAACTGTTACCCACAACTGCATCTACATACTGCAACGCACTTAAATATCTAAGTTGTCCTAATGAGGTAAAACCACAAGATTTATGGCTATGATGGTTAACATATTCATCAATCATAAAATTAATTATTCGACCATCTGTATCACTATTTGCTTTTGTAAAAATAATATGCGTCTCCTCTAATTCATCCACCACATCTAATAAAAGTTGAAATTGCTCTTGGGCTGTTGAGTCTTCTAAAGTTACAGGGTGAAAAGTAATAAGTATGTTCTTTTTATTTAATTTAAAATTGATAGATTTCTCAAATTCTTCTTTTGATAAGAGTTGAAGTTTTTTAATATTATCTATTCCTAAACCACCCACATTAAATACTCTACTTGGATGCTCTCCCAATTGAATTACCCTATTTTTATACTCTTCTGTAGCAGTAAAGTGTAAATGACTCATTTTTGTAATACTATGACGTATTGACTCATCGAAAGCACCTTCTGTTGTCTCTCCACCATGTAAATGAGCAATAGGAATATTACTTATCATTCCTGTACTAACAGCAGAAAATATTTCATATCTATCACCTAGTACTATTAATAAGTCTGGCTTTAATTCATCATAAGCTTCAGCAAAAGAAATTTGAGCTAATCCCATAGATTTGGAGATTCCAATCGCTGTATCTGAAGATAAAAGCATTTCTATTTTTTTATCTATTTTAAATGATTTTTCTATTTCTTGATATGTCAGACCAAATTCAGGACTTAAATGCATTCCTGTAACAATAAGTTGAAGATCTAAACGACTATCTTCTTCTATCTCTTTCATTAACCAATAAAGAATTCCATACTCTGCTCTGGTTCCTGTTATCACACATATTTTTCGTTTACCCATATTTACAACCTTATAGTTTCATCGATTACAAAAGAATCATTTGATTTTAATCCAAGAACTTCATCCCATAAAATAGAAGAAATCCCTTCTCCTACACGTTTTGTATCTAAATTTTCAACAGTAAAGATTTCTCCTTTCTCAATATTCTTTTTTGCAACAATAGACTTTCGAACAACTTTTTTATTTTCTTTTTCACTCTCTTGAACTATTTTTTCTCCCGTTCCAGCCAATGCTTTTTCAATATTTCGGATACCTTCAACCATCAATTTCAATGACTTTGGCTCTAATGATGCTTTATGATCTGGACCATCCATATTACAAGAGAGAGTAAAATGTTTTTCAATAACAGTTGCACCCATAGCAACAGCAGCAATAGGAACTTCAATACCCATGGTGTGGTCACTATAACCTACTTCTATTTTAAAAGAATCCCTCAATGTTAGCATCGCTTTTAAATTAACCTCTTCCATAGGTGTGGGATACATGGTTGTTGCATGTAAAAGTGTAATATTCTCTTTAGGGGTTCCTGCACAAATTAGTGTAGATAATGCTTTTTCAATCTCTCCTAATGTTGCCATACCTGTAGAAAGTACAATCCTTTTTTTAAAGGCTCCAATATGTTGTAAAAAAGGAATATTTGTCAATTCTCCTGAACCTATTTTAAATATATCTTGTAACTTTTTTAAAAAATCAGCACTTGTTGGTTCATCAGGAGTTGAGAGAAATGTAATATTTTTTTTATCACAATAGAGTTTTAGTTCTCTAAAATCATCATAAGAAAGTTCCAATCTTTTTAACATATCATATTGAGACTCTTCAATTTGTGTATTTTCTATTTGGTATTCTGCTTGTTTGGCTTCTTTTGTAACCAATAAATCAGTTTTCCATGTTTGAAACTTCACAGCATCAACTCCTGCCTCAACGGCAACATCTATCAACTGCTTTGCTAAAACAATATTTCCATTATGATTTACACCTGCTTCCCCTATAATAAAAACACTCATTTAATCTCCAATCTATATTTTAAAAAATATTTAATATCTTCTTTACTCTGTTCTTCCCAAAGAGTGACATAATTCTCATAGATCTCTTGATTATAAATTTTTCCAGAAATATAAAAAGGTTTCGTCTCTTTTGAAAATTTTTTCTTAAATTTTAATAGAGAGTCATCAATTAAACTTGTTGTCCCACCACCTAAAATTAAATAATCTTTCCCTTTTAACTTTGCTATCTCTGAAAGCTTATAGAGCAAAGCATAGTTTGCATTTACTTTGTAAGAAGCATTACTATTTGCAGAAAGATGATAGTGAAGGAACTCTTTTCCTTCAATAAAAAAGCCCATTGCAACAATTTCATCTTCAAGAACAACTTCATATAATTTGACATTCTCTAAATTGTAAAGATTAGTAAATAGAGTAGTATCAAAAAAATAAAATGCCATTGCCTCATTTTTTTTCATTGTTTCATGGTACAACTTTATAAAATTTTCAAGATTTGAACTCTCTCTAACAGTTACTTTTTCATTTGCTCTTTTAATAATATTTCGTACTTTTGAAGTATATGAATCAAGTATATTTCTATTTAAGGGAATAACAACCGTATCTCGATCATAAAAATTAAAATCTAAATGGTTACTCTGTTCTCGTGGGAAAGTATTAAAAGGATGAAACCTTATAAACTCAGCAATAATATTTTCATCTTTACATTTCTCTAAATACAATTTAAATGCCCTATCAATAAAAGATGAATTATTTGAATTGCTATAAAATCCACCATAACCATAGGCTGTCTCTAAATCATAATATCCATCAACAATAACCTTACTTCCTATCTGTTTAATAGGTCGTTTAATAGCTTTATTGATAAAAACTTCACTCTCTTCTCTATATTCAAAACTAAAAAGAGATTGACCGTCCTCTAAATAAAGAGATATATAATCATCTGAATAATAAATATCATTTACAAGGTTATAGTTGTTATGCATTACACCACTACCGAACTAGAAATATTAACCACTCTATCTTCCAACCACTCAGCATTTGAAAGGTCTCCACATTGAGCATCTTTAAACATATCCAATTTATTCATAAGTCGCCAAATAGAACGGGTCATTACTCCATTATCATTGGTATATTTTAAAAATTCATCTCGTGTCTCTCTGTCTTTTAAAATCACTGCATTGAGCCAATAGTTTGAAACAGAATTTTGAGGTTCAGTCATAAACTCTATCTCTAAATCTTTAAAAAACTCTTGATACTTCTCAGCTAAATTACGCTGTTTTTCTATAAAAAACTCTAAACTCTCCATCTGTGCCACACCCAATGCTGCTGCCAAATTGGTGAGTCGATAGTTATAACCGACTTCATCATGAATGTACTCATAAGGATGAGGAATTTTTGCCGTTGTCGTAATGTGTTTAGCTCGTTTTGCCAATACTTCATCATTGGTTACAATCATTCCACCACCACCTGTGGTAATAATTTTATTTCCATTAAATGAAAAAATACCAACTTTTCCAAAAGTCCCTGTATGTTGCCCTTTATAATACGAACCCAAACTCTCAGCAGAGTCTTCTACTACAGCAATATTATATTTATCACAAATATTTATTATTTCATCTATTTTACAGGCATGACCAAAAGTATGCATGGGAACACACGCTTTAATTACTCTATTCGTTTTTTTATTAATACACTCATTTTTCTCATTTATAAACGTTGACTCTTCTAAAAAGGTCTTTAGCTTTTCAGCAGAAAGCCCCAAAGTATCTCTATCGACATCTACAAATATAGGCTTTGCATTACAATAAGCAATGGCATTAGCAGTGGCAATAAAAGTTAAAGGTTGAGTAATAACTTCAGATTTTTCATCAACCCCCACAAGCTTTAAACCTATATGCAAAGCCGATGTACCATTTGACGTAGCAATTGCATATTTACTGCCTACAAATTTAGCCATCATCTCTTCAAATTGCGTTACATATTTACCAACAGAAGAGACAAAAGTAGAATCTATCGCTTCATTGATATATTTTTTTTCATTCCCAATAAAGCGTGGTTCATGTAGAGGTAAAAACTCTTTTGTGCCATACATCTCTTGTATAAAGTCAACAACATTTTTATACATCTTTACATCTTCCCATCTAAATATTTTCCTGTCTCTTTGTGTCCAAAGTCAGGTATCATCTTGAAGAACTCTTCTACCAGCTCTTCTTTTTTCCAAGAGAGATTGCCTTTAAAACCTTTTATACTCTGCTCAAAACCATTTAAAAGTTCTTCATCAAAATCAGCCCTATTTTTAATCACACCTAAATTAGAGTATCGTTCCATATCTAAAGTTTCATTGTCTGTAAAAAACTCTTCAAAATCTTTCTCTCCTGTAGTATCACTAGAAGTAAAAAGACAAGGATATTTTCCCTCTTTTGGTAGCGTTTTAGCTAAAGCCCGTGCTTCATCTTCATCTTTACATAAATAGGGTTCATATCCTAAATTTTCCAAATATTTAACTGCAATATCAGCAAAAGAGATTAAGTGTAAACTTTCACTCAGTTTTGGAAAGAATATATCTCTGTTCTCTCCAAAAATACAAGACATCAAACACAACTCTCCACTCTCTTGGGGGGTAACAAAGTATCTTTTTATATCATTGGGAGCAACAATTGGCTGTTGTTTTTGAATACGTTGGTTAAAACCATGAAGCAAACTTCCATCAGAAAAAGCAACATTAGCAAAACGTGCCATAGAGACATTAATCTCTTTTGATTTTCGATGAACAAACATCTCCATAATTCGTTTACTTGCTCCCATCATATTGACAGGATTTGCAGCTTTATCAGTGGAGACACAAAAATATTTCTTCGTTCCATTATCAATGGCTTGTTGAAGCGTTTTATCGGTATTAAAAACATTCACATCAATCATTCTCATCAATGTAAAAGGATCTTTTTCACTTCGTACATGTTTGAGTGCTGATAGATTTAAAATATAATCATATTGACCATCATTTTTTATAAAAGCATCATATTCTAAAGAGCCAACATCAAGAGCAAAGGTTTGAAAATCACCATCGATATACCCAAAAGAGCTTCGTATATCTCGTACCAATTCAACCATGTTGTTTTCACTTATATCTACAACATGAAGTTTTTTAGGATTTCTTTTAAATATCTCTTTGGTCACAGCTTGACCAATTGAACCTGCTCCACCTATGACTAAAAAGGTCGAAGAAGAGATAATCTCTTTTAGAGATTGATTATAGTTTTTTATATCTTCTGTAAAAAGCTCTTTTTCTCGACCTATTAAGTTTAATATTTGACTCATTGTTTTAAAACCCCACAAAAGTCCAAATTCGTTCGAACTTCTAATCCAATAAACTCTTTATGCCCCACTAAAAAAGTAACCACATCTGCTTGATTTATAGCTTCTTGATAATCAACAATATCAAATTCTGAAAACGTTTGAATATTAGGTTCAACAGCCAATACATCTAAATTATCTGCT
>Ga0256844_10000250_pt1 | contig 21271 bp, 18 predicted proteins | sample MusselsmetaG_FD_189100 | JGI IMG/M metagenome (GOLD analysis project Ga0256844, IMG submission 189100) | Mussel associated microbial communities from hydrothermal vent at the East Pacific Rise, Pacific Ocean - Mussels | ecosystem: Host-associated > Mollusca > Shell > Unclassified ... | reverse complement strand
TTTGGATGCCTTCGGTGTTGCTTCTTTTGAAAAAGCCTATAAAAGCTCATATTATTGAGTCAACTAAAGCTAAAAAGTCATTGGGTTATGGAAAGTTTATTGTTCAAAACAGTAAAAAGATAGTGTGGATTACCTCCTCTGTTTTCTTATTGTTGTCTATAGGGCTTTTTCAAGTTAAAGTAGACAGTAATACCATTCGATATTTTGATAAATCTGTAGAGATACGACAATCAGCTGAGTTTATGATGGAGAATCTTACGGGGCCTATGGCGTATGAGATTGTGGTTGATTCAGGTATTAAGGATGGAATTAAAAATCCTAAATTTATGAAGAGTGTAGAGCAGTTTTATAAAGAGTTTCAAGAGGATTTTCCAGAAGTAAAACACCTCTCTTCTTTAATGGACACGATAAAACGGTTCAATAAAATAGTGGATGGAAAAGATGAAGTTCCTGATAGACAAGATTTAATTGCTCAATATCTACTGCTCTATTCACTTTCACTTCCACAAGGGATGGAGATTAATGACAAAATGGACATTCATGAACAAAAGCTTCGTATTACTGGGCAAATGGATATTGTAGATACCTCTAAAGATTTGGAGATGATTCACTACATTGAAGATTGGTGGTTAAAAACAGAATATTCAGCATCGGTACAAGGACAAACATCTATGTTTGCATACATGCAGACAGATGTAACCAATACGTTAATCTATTCACTCTCTTTGGCTATTTTTCTAGTAACTTTAATAATGTTTTTAATTTTTAGACGTGTAAGTATTTTGTGGGTCTTTATCTTGCCAAATATTTTACCTGTTATTTTGGTTGTAGGCTTAATGGGCTGGATAGGTATCAGTATCGATATTGGTGTTGCTATTGCAGGGGCTATTATTATTGGGGTGGCTGTTGATGATACCATTCACTTTTTGGTTAAATATTTTGATGCACGAAAACGTGGTTTAAGTATGGAAGATACGTTTGATGAGGTCTTACGTTATGCAGGAAAAGCAATTTTATTTACAACAGTTATTTTATCAGTTGCTTTCTCATTGTTTGCATTTTCTGATTTTTCACCTAACCAAAATTTTGGTATTGTGACAGCATTTGCATTGATTATTGCATTCGTGGTAGATTTACTTTTGCTTCCTGCTCTGTTAAGTTTAGCAGATTCAGATAAAGAGTAATTTTTAAAATTCCATCAATTTTTTGATGGAATTTATAGTTTTTATGTTTATTTTACAGATGAACTTTCATTGTGGTCAACATAAATCATTTGACGTAATTTATCTTGGTAGTCTCTTAAGTCACAACTTTTCATATCGGTTACACCATCTTTAAATGCAGCTTCTGCTACAGCTGATGCAACCCAAACAAGTGCTTCTCTTGAGAATGGTGTTGGAATAATATGTTTACGTCCATATGTTAAGTCAGGATCATTGTAGGCAGCTTTTACATAGTATGGAACAGGCTCTTTCGCTAAGGCTGCTAAAGCTTTGGCAGCTGCCATTTTCATATTTTCTGTAATTTTTTTAGCACCTGAATCTAAAGCACCTCTAAAGATAAATGGAAAACCTAAAACATTGTTAACTTGGTTTGGATAATCACTTCGTCCCGTACCCATAATAATATCTGGACGAACTTCTTCTACTAAATCAGGTGTAATTTCAGGTGTTGGGTTAGAACATGCAAAAATAATAGCATCTTGTGCCATGGTTTTTACCATATCTTGAGAGACAACGCCAGGTCCTGAAAGACCGAGCATCATGTCTGCACCGTCAAGTGCATCTGCTAAAGTTCTCTCTTCAGTTTCAATAGCAAACTCTTGTTTGTATTTATTCAAATCATCTCTTTTTGACTGAATTACACCTTTTGAGTCTAACATTACAATATTTTTTACACCAATGTTTTTATACATTTTAGCACAAGCAATTCCTGCGGCTCCCGCACCAATAATAACAACTTTTATCTCATCAATCTTTTTATTGGCTAATTCAATGGCATTGAGTAGACCCGCAGATGTAATAATAGCTGTTCCATGTTGGTCATCATGAAATACAGGAATATCAAGTCTCTCTTGAAGTTTTCTCTCTATCTCAAAACAGGCAGGGGCTGCAATATCTTCTAAGTTAATTCCACCATAGGTATCAGCAATGGCAGCACAAACATTAACAATCTCATCAACTTCATGCACATTTAAGATAACATCAACAGCATCAACATTGGCAAATGATTTAAAGAGAACAGCTTTCCCTTCCATTACAGGTTTTCCTGCCAGTCCACCAATGTTTCCTAGCCCAAGAACAGCTGTTCCATCAGAAATAACAGCAACAGTATTGCCCTTATTAGTGTATTTATATGCTAAAGATGGTTCTTTTTCTATCTCTAAACACGGAAAAGCTACACCTGGGGTGTATGCCATTGATAACTCTTTTTGCGTTTTACACGGTTTGGTAATTTGGGTAGCAGTTTTTCCATTGATATGATAGTTTAAACACTCTTCTTTAAAATTTTCCACGATTTTTTCCTTAAGATTTTTCAAATGGAATTTTAGCATAACAAAACATAAGTATACATGTTACTGTAAGTTATAATTTAAATAAAACTACTGCAATTTTGTTCTTTATTATAATATGTAAGTAAAATTATAAGTAATTCTTATTCAACTACTCTTTCTTTTGACAAACCTTGTCAGTATAAAAGCTACCAAAAGGGATAATGGATGCTATAAAAAAGACAACAGCTTCTTTTTTAGAAAAAGGTGAATCTTCAGTAGCTACAATCAATTGGTAAATGAAAGCAAAAAATAAAATACCATGAATCATGCCTACGATTTTAGTAGCTATTGGGAACCCTGCCAAATATTTTAAGGGCATTGCGATGAAAAGGAGTATCAAGAATGAATATCCTTCAATTTTATTTATTAAACGAAACTTTTTTAATTCAGTCATTTTATTAACCTTGGTTTTTTTTGAAGTATAGCAGAAGATTTTTAAACTTTTTTTTAAAATGAGTCAGTAATACACATAACTTTACAATTGTTTTCTATAATCAGTATTGATTAAAGAATACTTTAATTATAAATTATTATAATGAAAACAACCAAATTATTATTAAGGATTTTTATGAATCGAAGAGGTTTTTTTAAATTAACAGGAACAACCGCAGCTGCAATTGCAATTGCACCAGCACTAATCACCGAAAAATTAAGAGCAGACGATGGTAAACTTTACCAGTCATATAAAAAAATTATGTTGAAAGATTCAGACGGTAATCCACTGAAATCTGCAACATTAAAAAAGGAAGAAAATTATGTATTTAATTTTCCTCATGTAGGAACACCATGTATTATGGTAGATTTAGGTGAAGCAACACAAAAAGATGTAAAACTATCATCTGACGATGGTACAGAGTATGTCTTTAAAGGTGGCGTTGGAGCAAAAGGTTCTATCGTAGCTTACTCTGCAATTTGTCCTCACCAGTTGACACATCCACAGCCTGATACATCGTTTTTCCAGTATGTTCCAAGTGGAACAAAAACAATGGCTTACGATAAAACAGTTGGTGGACTATTTGTATGTTCATCACACCTTTCTGCATTTACAGCACACGATGGTGGTACAAGAGTAAGTGGACCAGCAACAGAAGGTTTAACTCAAATTGTTTTAGAGATAGACAAAGATGATGTTATTTGGGCTGTAGGTGCATTAGGACCAGACAGATTTCATGACTATTTAGACGCATTTAAAAGTGAGTTTAAAAAGTATTATGGAAACAAACGTAAAGCTAAAAAACTTGTTAAAAGTGATGCTAAAGTTGTAACTTTAACAGAGTTTTCTTCAGACATTCAACAGTTCTAATCTTTCTCTTTAGCAGTATTACTTATGCTTTGCATAAGTAATACTTATTGTTACCTTTCGTTATCTCTAATACTTAAAATACAATAAAATTTATCTTATGTTAAACTTAAGTTCGTTATTATCAATTATTCTAAAAATAAAATTAACCCAAAGGAATTAATATGAGTATGGAAAGAAGAGATTTATTTAAACTAGCAGGTGTTGCAGCAGCAGCTGCTGTAGTACCAGCCGTAGTAACAACATCAGCGTCAGCAACAGAAGTAGCAAAAAAAGCATCTGGGAAGTCGGTGGTAATCCTTGGTGGTGGTTGGGGTGGTCTAACCATGGCCAAAGAGCTTCGCAAACAAGACAAAAGCATTGAGGTAACGGTTGTTGAGAAAAAAGATATTTTTATGTCTTGTCCAATCTCTAGCCTTTACCTTGGTGGTCTTGAAAGTGTAACTCTTGCAAGATTATCGTATGACTTCTACCAACCAGCACAAAAACACGGTTACAATTTTGTTCAAGCTGAAGTAACTGCAATTGATAGAAAAGCAAAAACACTTACAACCACAACAGCGGGTACAATTTCTTATGATATTCTTGTACTTTCTCCAGGTATTGCTTATGATTATGAAGCACAATTTCCAGAATGGAGTGCAGAAAAAATTGCTAATGTAGCACAAGCGTGTCCAGCAGCATTAATGCCAGGTAGTGAGCATTTAGCACTTAAGAGACAACTTGAAAATATGGATGATGGTGATGTTATTATTGTTCCACCTGCCTCAGGTAAATTTAGATGTCCACCAGCACCATATGAGAGAACTGCAATGGTTGCCAACTACCTAAAAACAGAAGGTATTGAAGGTAAAGTAGTTGTTCTTGATACCCGTGGTGGTAAATTTGCTAAAGCAAAAGCATTTAAAGAGTCTTGGAAAGATGTTTTTGATGGATACATTGATTACAAAGGATACACTCAAATTCTTGATGTTGATACAGTTAAAAAAGAGATTACTTATTTAGAGTACCCAGATGCATCTACATTTGAAGAAGGTGATCCAGATGAGGCTACTAAAGTAGTTAAAAAGTACCAAGTATGTAACTTGATTCCAATTAACAAATGTTCTCCTGTAATTAAAATGGCAGGGCTTAAAACCAATAAAATTGGTTACGCAGCAATGGATGGTTACTCTTTCCGTTCAGCCTCTGATAAAAATGTTTATGTTATTGGAGATGCAATTGGTCATGGTATTCCACCATCAGGTCAAACAGCAATCTGGGGAGCTAAAAGAGCTGCTGGTCAAATTGTTGCACAAATCAATGGTAAGAAAAACGATCCAGTTGCAGGTCTTCCAGCTAAAGCAGCCAATGTATGTTACTCAATGGTAAATGGTTCTCCTGAAGAAGCAATTATGGTTTCTCATGAGTTCTCTGCTGATAAAAGTGGAGTTCTTAAAGGTAAAGGACATGTTCCAAAACCTAAAGATGGAAAAGGTAAGTACAGATCAAAAGGTGTTGGTAAAGCACTTCATGAGTGGTTTGATGGTTCAATGAGAGAGTTGTTCTCTTAATTAATATAATATTTTTTTAATCTTTTGCACCCATGTTTAACTCATGGGTGTATTTACTTCTAATTTTTTATTTAAAACCTTACATTATGTAGAGAGATAATTTCTTGAAAAACTACATCACCTATTTTACCCCTTAAAATTTTATTATTTTTTTAAATTATGCTACAATAGTTTTATTAAAAGAGTATCATGGGAGTGATAAAGAATATGAAAAAATATTTAATAGGGATGGTAACAGTTTTTCTTTTTAGTGCTTGTTCTCAAAAGCATCAAATCAATATCGGCGAAATTACATTACAAGAATCAACCAACACGTCTACCTCTACTGTTAAAGAGCATTATATGTCTTTTACTCAAGAGTATTATGACAATAAACGTTATCCTGTAAGTGAGTATTGTAACGATAAACGGGCATATCTGACCGATGACAAGTTTTCTACAGAGACTTATCTTAAAATTACCAATGAACGTACAAAGCAGAGTAGGGTAGGAAAATATCCTATTTGGTTTTTACTTAATGATGATGCTTCGAATATCTCTTGTGTTAAAAAGAGTGCCAACTTTATTAACTCTGAACCTTTTGTAGTCTCTGATACCGATGAACTTTCTGTTAAATTATTACAAAAAAATGAAGCAGAAAAGGGTGTACCTATTAGAGAATTAGGGGTACTTATTGATTTTGTATCATTGGTTGTGCCACAAACTGCAAATTTTTTACTTCGTGCGAACAATTTAATTAAAGACCCCATTACTCAAAACTATTTAGATATGATGGACAATGCTTTTAGACATGGTGACCTTGATGGTACAAAAAGTAGAGATTTTACAACCAAGGTTTCAGCCATAAAAGTGAAGCTCAATGTTCCTGAAGAGGATAATGTGCTTGAAGAGTTGGGCTATATTTTATTGAAACCTAAATATCGTACAACTTTAACGACAGTAGATTCACTTGATGGTATTCCAAACTTTAAATTTATATATAACAGTGCTGACCCTCGGATTGAGGATCTTATGAACTATGAATTAAAAAGTAAAAATGTCTCTGTAAAAATTTTGGTAGATAATTTTAGACAGGTCTCCTCGGAATATCTTATTGATGCTTTGGTTCTATTAAATACCCACTTAATGAACCGTTTTACACGTTACGATAGAGCATTGATTTTAAGTTTGGCACTGCGTCAAAGTGCATTGTATAAACATCTCTCTTATAATATAAAAAGTAAATCTTTAGTCGCTGTAAAAGAGGCAATGGATATTTTATCTGATGATAAGAATCCTCTTCATGATTTGACCGTAGAGCTAAAAGCAACAAGTTGTGACTATTATGGATTAATGTATCAAGCCTTTACTTTAATTAAAAGTACAGATGCTCATGCTTTGGAGGAGTCTTCAGAACAAGAACGCATTAAAAAAGAACATCTTCATGCCCAAATTGCACTACAAGGTGTAGAGAATTTTTTACGTCCTGTCAGTCGTTGGAACTATATTTCTCAAATGTTTACGCAAAATTCAATTATTTTAGAGACCAATGGTAAGGTATTAAACTTGAGTGAATTACAAAATAGTTATAGTCGTGAAAATAATGTAACGGCTTACGGTTGTTATATAAATTTAAGAGACAAAATGCAAAGCATATCTGTTCAAGACTATCTGATTCACCCCAATTATAGTAACCATGTTAAGTATGACTATATGGCACTCTCTGTGAATAAAGAGCATGAAATTGATACAGTTTTTTATAAATTTTCTTCTAGTAACAGTTTGAAAATAGAAAAAATGTTAATAGATAAAAAAAATCAATTTATTATGAAAAGAAGACTACAGGACGTGGTTAAAGTTAAGCAGACACAGAGTTGTCCACATCAAATTATAAGGTTATTTTAGAATGCGAATAGTAAATCACAAAGTTAGAGAACGTAGAAAGAAAAGGATGTTTATCCCTGCACTCTATTTCTCTTTAGAGGTTATTTTTATATGGTTGGTTTTATCAGTAATTCAGCAGAATTTATTTATTCCAACTTGGGAGTTATGGAGTATTTTAGTTTTTATTGTTTTTGTAGGTTATGCTATATTCAAAACAGTTCATGTTTATCAGCGTCAAAAAGATTATCCTACAGAATAAGTAGTGGGATATGAATATGAAGTTTTTTATAGGGGAAAAATAAAATTTAGTGGTGACCCCTAGGAGATTCGAACTCCTATAACATGGATGAAAACCATGGATCCTAACCATTAGACGAAGGGGCCACTAAATTTAACATTTACAAGTTGAGTAATGGTGACCCCTAGGAGATTCGAACTCCTATGACATGGATGAAAACCATGGATCCTAACCATTAGACGAAGGGGCCATTAACAACTTGTGGACGAAATTATAACAAGATATACTTAAAATATTCTTAAATATTGGCGATTTTGATATAATATTGAAAAAGGATTGAAAAATGATAAAACGAATAGGTTTTCTAGTTGCTTTTATATTTATTGTAGATGGTTGTACAGGATTAAGTGTTCAAAAACAAGAGAGTGCTTTTATTGTCATGAAAACAGCAACCTTCAAATATGCTGACATGGGTTTTATTACACAAAGTAGAAGTGAAGTGAATGTAGAAATTTATGGAGCAGGTCAACCCTTGATGAGTTTAGAGATTAATGGAATGAATGTCTGTATGTCAACCTTTAAATGTATGGCGAAAAGCGATTTTAATGCAAAGATTTTACACGCTTCCTATCCTGAAACGGTATTAGAAAATATTTTCAGAGCAAAGCCTATTTTTTCTGAAAAAAATTTAAAAAAAAATTCCAATGGATTTAGTCAAAAAATTGTAAAAGATGGTATATATAACATATCTTACACCGTGAAAGGTGGAGAGCGAATTTTTCGTGATAAAACAAATAAAATATTAATTAAAGTGAGAGAACAATGAAGTTTGTAGGTGCACATGTAAGTGCAAGTGGGGGCGTAGACAATGCTCCATTAAATGCCATGAAAATAGGAGCAAAAGCGTTTGCTTTGTTTACTAAAAACCAACGACAATGGAAAGCCAAGCCATTAGAAGAGACAATGATAGAGAGCTTTAAAGCCAATTTAGAAAAATCTGGAATTGCTCCTAAACATGTTTTACCCCATGATAGTTATCTGATTAATCTTGGACATCCTGAAGTTGAAAAGTTAGAAAAATCACGAGAAGCATTCATTGATGAGCTTCATCGTTGTGAGCAGTTGGGCTTGGTGCTTTTAAATTTTCACCCAGGGAGTCATTTGGTGAAAGTGCCTAAAAAAGACCCTGAATATGCTGATAAAATTATGGAAGCAGAGCTAAACTGTTTGGATATTATTGGAGACTCTTTAAATGTGGCTATTGAAGCGACCAAAGGGATGAATGTTAAATTAGTTATTGAAAATACAGCAGGGCAGGGGACAAACCTAGGGTATAAATTTGAACATTTGGCACATATTATTAATAGAGTAGAAGATAAAAGCCGAGTAGGGGTTTGTTTAGATACCTGTCATACCTTTACAGGAGGCTATGATTTACGTACACGAGAAGCGTATGATACAACTATGGATGCATTTGAACGTTTGGTTGGTTTTGAGTATCTCTCTGCAATGCACATTAATGATTCCAAGCCAAAATTAGGAAGCCGTGTTGACAGACACCACTCTTTAGGAGAAGGTGAAATAGGCTGGGATGCTTTTAATTTTATTATGAATGATGAACGAATGAATGATATTCCCTTGGTACTAGAAACCATTAATAGTGATATTTGGGACAGAGAGATAGAAGCGATGTATGATATGGTTAATTAACTCCACCTCAATCCATGATTGGGGTGAGTAGCGTTTAATGATGCTTTTTTTTCTCTCCAAAAGTCTTTTTCAATCCTTCAATGAGTAGATTTTTTTCATGCTCTGAAAGACGGGCTTCTGGATGGGCTAAAAGGTACGTTTTTAAAGGCATCTCACCCTCTTCAATCTCTTCCACAGCTTCATCTCCATGATTTTTCTTTTGATGACCCCACATGGAGATATTAAAATGTTCACGACCTTCTTCTATATGATGTGTCATTGCCCATGAAACAGGAGCAATGGAACTGTACCACGGATATTTGGTTTCATTTGAATGACAATCTCCACATGTTTTCATAAAAATCTCTTTAGTTATGTTGCTATCCCATTTAGCTTCAGCCATTACGGTGGGATTGGTATGGTTTTTTCCATAGGGGATAAATTGTATTAGAATAAACAGTGCAATAAGAGTGAGTAGTGCTTTTTTCATTTTTTTTTCTTTATATTTTAATTGGTTGTTTATTGTATCTAAAAATGATGTTAATTCTATAGCCCCTTAGACTTTCTTTGAAGTTAAAATTTATTGAAAAGTTTGAGTGTAAAAATTCTTTTTTAAGTGAAGGGTATGGTAAATATATATGTTTTATTAGGTTAGATAGATTAATATTAAATATAATTACCATTAAATATTTAATTAAATAATTTAATATTTATTTTATTTTGTATATAATTAAGAATTATTTTATATATAAAGGATTATGAATGAAATTCTATAGACCACTTCCAATAAAAAAAGAGATTATAATTAATTCAAAAGAGTTTTTAGTCAGCAAAACTGACAAGTATGGAAATATTATTTATATTAATGAACTTTTTTCAAAAATTTCTCAGTATAGTGATAGTGAATCTATTGGTCAACCACATAATATACTAAGACATCCAGACATGCCAGCAGTTATTTTTCTTCTTATGTGGGAGCATATTCAAAAAGGCGAAAATATTACAGCTTTAATTAAAAATTTAGCTAAATCAGGGGAATATTATTGGGTTACTACTGATTTTGAAATTCATAAAAATGATGGGAGGAATGATACAACTTATATTGCATTTAGACGTGCTGCATCAAGAAAAGTAATTAATGAATTGGAACCACTTTATAAACAATTGTTAGAAATAGAAAAAAGACACAGTCTTGAAGCTTCATTAGATTATTTACAAGGTTTTTTAGATGAACGGCATCTCACTTTTAATGAATATATGAATGATATTTTAAAACCAAAAGGGTTATTTGCTGTCTTTTTTAATAAAATGAAAAGTAGCTTTGCTCACGCTGCCTAGGTTAATTAATAATGAGGCATGGAGTTCAAGCACCATTAAAGATAAGGTTTATGTGCTTTTTTATGTTAACCCTGACAAAAAAGAGGATAATGAACTTTTTATTAACACACTTCATGCAAAAAAATACGATAGTACTAAATATGCTTCAATTGCTATTATTAATTTAAAAGCAACATGGTTACCTAACTTTGCGATTGAAAAAATGTTGAATGAAAAACAGAAAGAGTTTCCTAATACAATTTATGCGAAAGATAAAACAAAATATTTGGTTAAAGAGTGGGGTTTAAAAGATGACAGCTCTAATGTGGTTATTTTTAATCAGGATGGAGAGGTTATCTTTTTACATACAGGAGAGATGAACCGTGAGATGGTTGATAAAGCAACACAATTAATAGAAAATTTGATATTTTCCACCTAAAAAATCAAATGAAGAAAGATAAAGAGCAATATTCTTATTGCTCTTTATCTTTCTTCTTCTTACTTTTTTTTTACGAGAATATGACTTTATATTAATTTAAACTTAAGTATAATATTAATAAATTAAATTAAAGAAATTATACCAATATGAAAAAAATATTCCTACTTCTTATTATTCTTTTGTTAACGGCGTGTCAATCAGAAGAGAAAAAAAAACTAATAGATCAAAAAAATTTTTCAAAAGAAGAGACAATTCAAAGAGAGTTACTTTCCATATTCTCTAAGGATGAAACGCTTCAAAGCATCATTATTGATAACAGTTTAAATCATTCTTTTATCGAAAAGCTTAATTATCTTGTAAATAAAAAACTTCATAAAAAAGAGAATTATCAAATAGAAAAAGATAAAAATTATTTTAATTACTTTTTATTAGCTTCATTATATGCAAAAGATAACAAAGATACCCTTCAACTCTATTCTGAGTTGAAATCAAATATATCTATAGAGTTGATGCCCTCTTTTACATTAATAGTAAACTCTGTTGGTAAAGAGTATGAATTTTCTGAATTGCTTAAAAGTTTTGTGACTTTACAAAAAGAGTTGTCTATCGATTCTCTTAAAGAGCTAATAACCTATCCTCAATATTTTGCTTATTTTTTATATCCTAAAAAAGAGACTCTCTTCCAAGGGACTATATCAGATTATCAATTAAAAGAGATACAAAAGCATATTCAAGAAGAGGTTATCTTTTTATATGAAGAGATGTTTGAACAAAATCGTTATGTTGAGGGTATAAAGCAAATGGATTATGCCCTTTTGACAATTCAAAATATTTATCCCTATCTACTTGAACAACCTACCATTGAGATAGATAAATTTAAATCACTTTTTGGGTATTTGATTAAAAAGGGTTATCTCTTCGAACTCTTCGATAAAGATAAATGTTCAAATGAAACTGAGGAGAATTTTGCTCTTTTTGGTCAAAAAAATATAGAAAGTATGATAAAACTTTTTGATAAAGAGAGAGCTTTTACCTTTAATTTATTTTCTGAATTAAAAGTGGATAAGCATAAAGCAGTTGCTCTTTTTTATATTGCCAATGCGTATAAAAATTTAAATGAATTAGAGTGGAATATTTTTAAAGATTTATTATCCACTCTACCTGATACTTTTTCTAATAGATTATCTTTCATTCAACGAATCGAACAAGCTGGGTACTTTAGAAATATATCAATTCAAAAAGATTATGATGTTAGAATTTCCTCAAAATATAGTGAAAAAAATCAAAAGTATAAATATATACTCTTAACCCCTTATCCTCTACAGAGTGACGAAAACCTTTTTGAAAAATCTCTACATAGTACTATGCCTAATAAAATTCTACAAGAGAGTTTGGTAGATTTAATTGGTAAAAATAAAAAACAATTAGAGAAACATGAGTTTACAAAAGGAGAAAAGATTTTTGGAAACATTGAAAAACTTGAAACAGTTACGACAGTTGTCTCTATTGTTTTAGTTCCTTTTACTGGGGGTTTAAGTTTATCAGGAGTTGCACTGAAAGTGATAATTAAACAAGGAACAAAACAAGGAGTAGAATATATAAAGAAAAGAATTATTAAAACAATTATAAATGAACTTCAGGAAGATACTGATGCAGAAATAAAATACCTAACGAAAAAAATTCTTAAGCTAGTAGATGAAAAAATAACTTCAAAAAATGCTAAGGAATTAAAGGCTTTAAAAGAGCAACTATCCAAAATAGAAATAATTAAGAAATCTGTTAAAAAAGCTGATAAAGAATTAGAAAAAATAATCAAAAAGAAAGAAAAAACTTTAAGCTTTTTCTATTCAAACAATTTAAAAATTAAACAAATATGCAAGGAAAAAAACTAATGAAAAAAAATATTAAAGGCACTATCAATTTCGTTTTAATAGGGGCAAAAGCTACAGGAAAAACAGTCTATTTGACATCCCTTTATTTAAATAGTAAACGTATTACATCTGAGGATAACAATACTACGAAATACTTAAAGCCTATGGCAGAGATGCTAGAAAAAGGAGAATTTCCTTCTGCTACAGCTGGTAATTTACATGAATTGATGTTTCACTATAAGGATGATAAGTATAGTGCTTCTGTTCAAATTGATGATATTGATGGACATTTTATCGAAACATTATCTATTGATGATAAACATACACAAGATGAGCGAGATAAGCTTTTAAAAAATTTAGAGCTTTCAGAAGGAATTATCTTCTTTTTCCCATATCAAAAAGAGTTTAATGAATCGTCTATCAAAGAGTTTAATTTTGAAATAGATACCATTGTTAGTAGATTAAATAAAGTATATGACAAAGAGCATACCATCCCTATCCCTACCGTTATTGCTATCTCAAAATGGGACAGTCATCCTGAGTATAAGGGAGAAATGGAACTTGAAGAGGCTCATAAATATATTGATAGTGTTACATTTTTAAAAAAAGCTAAAGATAAAATTGAATCAAATTTTTCTAATTTAAAAATTATTCCACTTTCTGCAAGAGGTCTTGATAATAATGGTTGTGAACCTTATAATATAGATAAGCCTATCGAATATTTTATAGAGAAGACTTACTCTACATGGTTTAAAAAGATTGAAAGTCTTAAAGATGATAGAGAAAAACAGTTTATTTTTATATCAGAGATATATTACGATATAAAATCTTATGCTGAGTATGAGACTCTCTATAAAGAACTTGATAGTGAATTTAATAATAAAATTTTAAATGAATTGAAATCTGTTAAAAATATAGAGGAATATATAAAGATTGAATCTAAAAATACCAAAATTATTCAAGCTTTATCTGAAGAGAATCGAAATTTTTTACTAGAAAAAAAGAAAAAATTAAGCACTCAAAAGAAGGTAAAAACATTTTCAATTGCTTCTATCTCTTCTATGGTTGCAGGGGTAGCTATTCTTCTTTTTTTAGCATCAAGTGCAAAATCTTTATTGTTAAAAAGTGAACTTGAATTGTTTACAGATATTAAAGTTAAATATGAAACCAATAATTATGAAGAAGCATTGGCTGATATTAAAGATTATCAAAATGAATATAAAGATACCTTAAATATAGAACATAAAAATCGGGTTGTTGAGATAAAAAGTCTAATTGAAAAAAATACAATAGTTAGTAGAGCAAAAAGTTTGATTAATGATAAAAATTTTAATAATATTGATGAAATAGATACCATCTATACATCATTCTCTACAATGGGTATAGATAATCCAAAACTTGCTAAAGCATTGATTGAAAAAAAAGATATGATTGAGATTGGGAACAGTTATGATTCTTTTAAAAATAATCTAGAGAATAAAAGTTTTGAAGATGCTATTTTATTTGTTGAAAGTAAGTGGAAAGATGAGTATACAAAGCAAAATAGCATTTTAATTGGACGAACTTTAGACAAAAAGTTTAATTTCGAAGTGGAAAAAAGTTTAAAAAAAATCTCGATTGTATTTGATTTTGATGAATATAATAATCTTGTTGATGTACTAGAAAAAATAAAACTACTTCAAAAAAATAGTGAAATATTACAAATTGAGTATAACCCATCATTAAATACGAAAAATCAGAAAATTATTAATGATAAAATAGAGCTTAAAGATGAGTATAATCATATTTTAATAAAGGGAATTGTTCTTAAAAATGTTGTTTTTGGTGCTAAAATTATGGATAATAAGCCACTTGGCTTTGAGTGTAAAAATGAAAAAGAGATTATTTTAAAAATAGATTCAATGGAATACCACTATAAAAAAAATGTTGGTTGTCATGATTTAAAAATGTCTTGGAATCTGATTAAAGTATTTAAAGTAGCTAATTATTCAGTGAAAGTAGTAGAAGAAGAGATAGCTTTAGATGAGGTTTATAGTGGAGCATCATTTTCTTTAACTAAAAATGATATTATTAAATTAATGAATAATAAAAAAGTAAAAAAAGATATAGGTAATGATTATTTTATTGAATTCAAAAAAGATTAAAAATGGATATATATATAGCCAAGCATTTTTGGAAAGATGGGGAGAATTCAACATGGGAATGTCATGAGAAGATAGATAAAGAGCTTTTTAAATATTTAAAAAATAATTATCCTTTTTTCTCAAAAGAGAAACCTAAAAAAATTCAAGAGGGTAAACATTTTGTTTACCTTTGTTATAAAGATGATATAGATAATTATGGTAGAAACATAGTAAATATCACTTTTTTTATAGTTAAAAGAGAGAGAAGTATGGATTTTTGTAGTAAAAAAAATATTAAAAATTTACAAATTAAGCTATTGGATTTTAAAATGATTATTTCTTCGATATTAGGATTAATACTAGTGGGGATTGGAATATATTTTACAGTGGATAGATTGGAAAAAGAAGTTGAAAAAGTATCAATAGTAACAATAATTCATCAAGATAAGAGAGATTATAGTCAATTCATTTCTGCGTGGAATAAACAACTAAAAGGTAAAAACAAATTTAAATTGCTGATAGATGAAAATCTTACTTTTATAAATCAACTTAACGATTTTACGGATACCGATGTTTTTACTCAAGAGTTAACCGAGGATGAGATTATCCAAAAATTAAAAGAGATAACTAAAAAAAATAATATGTCTGATATTGTTGAATTTATTTTAATAACTTTTGAAAAGTTGGTATCTTGAACTTCTTAGAACCTATCCCTTTATGTCTTTCCTTACATGTTTCTATAGTCTAGTAATACTTATACTTTCTTTGAAGTTATGTGAAAACAAGAGCAATATTCTTATTGCTCTGTAGATTCATATTTTCCAAGTGAATAATTTACTTCTAAAGTATATGTGGCTAACTCATAATAAGCTTTTAATAGCTTTTGTTCTACTTTGAGTGTAGATATTTCTCGTTGATTTAATAAAACTAATGTACCAACACCCTCTTCAAGCTTTTTTTGTTCGACGTGTTCAAGTTTTTTAACAAGTACCAACTCTTCTTCTAAAAGTTCAGTCATTATTTTTTTTGTCTCTATCTTTTGATAGATATTTAATATATCTGTTTTGAGTTCCATAACTTCTTTTAACTTTTGATTATGAAGCATCAGATTTTTTTTCTGAAGAATTTCTTCCATTCCACTATATTTTCGAGTTTCTATAGGAAAATTTACATTGAAAGAGATTTTATATCCTTCTTCATTAATGGGGTCATATACTGTTGAAATCTTCATGTCTACTTTTGGATATTTTCCCAAGTTATTGTATTTTTTTCCAAGTGCATTTTTTTCGAGAGCTACATCAATAACTTTTAAATTGGGTCTATTCTCTATGGCGATTTGAGTTGCTTCGTTTATGCTAGGTAGGGAGTCTTCTTCAATCTTTAGTCTAGGCAGTAGATAAAGCCTATTAAAAGAGTTATTATCTACTCCCAGATAAGATAAAAAAATATTTCTTATCCTATTGAAATTATTTTTTTCATTAAAGTATTGTTGCTTTCGAGATAAAATAACTTGTTCTACTTCTATCTTTGCTACTCTAGGAAGTTCTCCCAATTCAATTTGTTGAGAGATGAAATGGTCAGTTCTTTCTACTTTATTAAGAAGCTCTTCCTGTTTATTGGTTAACTCTTTTTGCAAGAGGAGTTGATAATAGATTTTGGCTATATTAAAATAAAGTTTAAGTTTCTTCTCTTGGCTTCTGTATTTAAATTGTTCTGTTCCTAATCTTGCAGACTCAATATTAACTTTATTTTTACTAATATCATGTAAAATAGACAATATTGGAACTTTAACACTGGAGATTATCTCTCCATTTTTTCCTGTTTTAATATTGTTATACTCTTGCACCCCTTTAGATTTACGGTATCCAAGCGAGAATTCTATACCATTTTCTATGGGTTTAAATATCTCCAACCCTTCATATGTACCTGCTGTGGTTGGATAGTTTTTATTGTCGTAAGATGCATTTAGTTGTGTATCTAAGGAACCTTGAGCAAAAAGTTCTCTTCCTTTAGCAATATACTCTTCTGCAATTGTTTCGTAATAAAAAGGGTTATTTTTATTTAAGTATTGATATATATGTTTGACTTTAAAAACATCTTGTCCATAGATGAAAGAGATAGACAACAGTGTAAAAGTTAAAATTTTCATAACTCCTCCTCATAAATATGATTCATTTTAGGAGGTTGAGCTGCAAAAAGTCTCCATAATTCATATCCAATAGTAACTTTTTCAAGACGTACCCAAAGTGTTGACTCTGTCCCTATTCTTAAGAACTTTTTATCTGGCCACGGTTGAGTCGGATCTTCAACAACCAAAGCGTAATAAAAACCTTTTATATGTGAGGTATGTTCAATACTTTTTACAACACCTTCATAAGTACCATGAGATATTTCAGGCCATCCTGATATATGGAATGTTGGCCAACCATAAAACATAATACGTACCCTTAATCCTTCTTTCATTAAAGGCATATTAAAAATAGGAATCTTTAAAAGTATAGTACGTTCACTGACTTTTGGAGCAAAATAGAGAATTTCATCACCTCTTTTAATCAATCTATTTGAGTCTGATTGATAAATTCTCATCACATAGCCATCACTCTTTGCAACAGTATCTCTACTTCGATAACGTGAAATTCTTATAGAGTTTTTATCAGTGTCTTGTTTGAGTTTATTAATAGAGTTTTCTGTGGTTAAGATTTTATTTTTAAGATTATTTAAGGTTAGTTCGGAGTTATTTATAAAGTGTGCTTTCTCTTTTCTTGTAATGATTAAATCATTGTAAATATTTTGAATATCTACAACAACTTTTTCTACCTTTGCTTTAATTTGTAAAGTATTAAATTTTTTTAATTCAAGAGACCGTTTAGATTCAATCCCTTCGTAAAAAAGTCTTTCTACTCTATGTAGTTGAATCTCTTCTATTTTAAATTGGTTGTTTAGAGCTGTTCTTTGTTGCTTAAGTGCTTTAAGTTTATTTTTTAACTGTGTAATTTTGGTGTCATAGACCTCTTGTTTAATCTTTATATTTTTCTTTTCTTGATTCAAATTATCATTTAAGTTTACATGACGATTCTCTTCATTCCTTAATCTATTACTGTATTCTTGTTCTATATTTAACAGTTTATATTGATAATTTTCATCTAAATCACGTAGAGTAAAAAGCTTGTCACCTTTTTTTACGAATTGATTTTCTTTAACATAAATGGCTTCCATGAATCCATCAAGTGTTGAAGCAATTTTATAATTACGTTCATTGGGATTTAATGCCGTAAGTGTACCTACCCCTTTTATTGTTTGTTGCCAAGGTAGCCATAGTATTCCTATTATCACAATAATTATAGCAAGGGTAATAAAAATATAACGCCTAACAAAAAAATTTAATTTTGTCTTTTCTAAAGCTTTATACTTATACATGAGAATCTTTCAGTTTTTTTGAGAGCTTCTCTATTTTATACAAACCTTCAGCCATATCATAGGTATAATCTATCTGTTTCATAAAGTCTCTTAATGAATAGGTCACTGAAATAATAATAATTTCAGAGGCAACAAATTCACCAATGGGCATTTTTCCTTCAAAAACCAAATATCCTCCGAGAATGAAAAAAGAACTCATAATAAGCCCCTCCATGAAAAATGTAACAGATAATTGGCGAATGACAACTCGAAACATTTTCCTTCTTGCATCTACAAATCGAGTTAACAACTCATCTAATTTTTGAAAGAAATTTCCATTTTCTTTTGGAAAAGAAGAGATGTTTTGTAAAAAATAGATTGTTTCATGTTTTGCATTAGAACGTTCTAATGCAAAGGTAATACCATTTTTCCCTAAAAAGAGTATTACGCTTATAAAAAATATAGCAAAAAACAGAGCCAAAAGAAATAAATTTACATCAAAGAGTAGTAAGATTATTAAGCTAAGTAAAATTTTAAAAATAAGAGAAGAAGCATTCAAAATCAACAAAGGCATAATTTTTTGAATAGAAACCACATCGAAAAAATAGTTCATATAGGTATGGAGATCTTTATCTGTTTTATTCTCTTTTATATTATAAGAAGCTTCAGCTATTTTTATGGCTTGATTAACAAATATTTTTTGTTCAAACTTCTCCATAATATACTGTTTGATTACTTGAAGTACTGCAATGCCTATAAAAACGACAATAACAATAGAACTTAAAATTACAATAGAAAATGTAGCATGAGCTAAAACGGTATTAATAATTACAGCTGATGCCAAGGGGCTTATCAGTAATAACAAAGCTTCGAGTAAAGAGTAATAAAGAAGGTAGAAAATATTTTTTTTATCTTCTTTTAAAATATTAATTACTTTTTCTATTATAAGGCTAAAAGTACTAACCTGTGTTTTAGCTGACATTGTTTATCCATCATTAGAAATAAAAACCTTAAGAAATTAAATTAATTATGGTTCTATCCAGTTGTTTTTTGGTCACTATAGCAGAATAGTTTACTCTTTTTCATCATTTAGCTTTACTCGATACTAATTCAAGTTTAAAAGTACTCAAAGAAACACTTTAACTTATAAAATTGATAAAAAATTTATTATTTTGTTAAATATGTTCCATATTTAGATATTTTTTCAATCTGTAGATATTGTGTTTTAGCTCTTTATGCTCTCAGAAAATTGTTAATTAATGTATAATTTTATTTTTAATTATAAGAAGATATAATAGAGATAAAGTAAAAAATTAAGGAGCAAAAATGAGAAAAATTATTAAGACCATACTAATGGTTTCACCACTTCTGTTTTTAGGATGTGGAGATAGTTTAAGTAAGCCAATGATAGAGCCTGTTCGTGGTGGAGAGTTGTTTGTGAACTTTTCAGGTTCATCAATTAAATCAGGTTTGGTAGAAAAAAAGCTGATTGATGAAAACAGAACGGTTTATGGTTATAAAGCTTATAAAGTTCCTTATGTAACAAGAGATGAAGAGGGAAATGAGGTAAGAGCTTCAGGACTTTTTGTTATTCCTACAGAAAATGATGATTTTAAATCAAAAGGACTCTCAATGGTTGCTGATGACCATGGAACAATTTTTGCCAATAATGAAGCTCCTTCTGTGATTGCCGATTTTACTGGTGCTCCTGATGGCTCTTCTGTTCTTTTGACATCTCTTGGAGGTTTTGCTACTTTACAACCTGATTATATAGGTTTTGGCGATTCGAAATCACATTATCACCCTTTTGTTTTAAAAGATTCTCTTGCGAACTCAACAGTCGACTTTATTAAACAAGTTAAAATATTTGCACAAGACAATAATATTACTTTAAATAATCAACTCTTTTTAACAGGATATTCAGAAGGTGGGTATGCCTCTTTGGCAACATTGAAAAAAATAGAGGAAGAGCAGATAACTGATTTAAAAGTTTCGATGACTGCACCAATGGCAGGCCCGTATGCTTTGAAGGTTATGGCAGATGTTGTTTTTGATAGTCAAACGTTAGATGTTCCCTCTTTTATGGCAGATATAGGCTATGCATATGCTTTAGCCAATAACCAAGAGGTAAGTTCTATCATTAATGAGCCATATGCGTCAAAGCTTCCCACTCTTTTTAATGGAGATTTGAATCGATCTAAAATTGACCCACAACTCACACAAGAGACAAAAGGAGAAAAAGGGCTTTTTTCTCAAGATTTTGTAACAGACTATTTTTCAAATGAGAGCAATTGGTTCAAGGTAGCTACAACTAAAAATAGTTTACATACTTGGGCTCCAACAACATCTGTACGACTGGTTCATTGTGAAGGAGATGATGTTATTCGTTATGAAATTTCGCAATTAACAGAAGGGACAATGAAAAAACTGGGTGCAACCAATGTGGCTCTTGTCCCTGTTGAAAAAGCACTTGGACGGCAAGATAAAGTGGGACATGTTGCTTGTGCTTCTTTGGCGTATTTGGTGACAACAACGATGTTTGCTCAAGTTAGAAAACAAACCTTTGGATATTAGGAGTTGATGATGAAAAAAATTATATTATTAAGTGTTGTAACAAGCTCTTTGGTTTTGGCAGGTGCATACAAAGTTCCTGAACAATCGGTTAACTCTACGGCACTAGGTGCTGCATATGTGGCTCATACAGATGGAGCAGATACAGCCTATTTTAACCCTGCAAATATGGCATTTATGGAAGATAAACAGTTTGCCGAGTTTGGATTAACCTTGGCTCATCTTCCTCGTAATGAATTTAAAGGGGATGTTGCTGTAACATCAGGAAAATCTGAAATTGAAAATTTAATTCTTCCGAATATTCATTATGTTTCAAGAGCTATAGGTGATTTTAGATGGGGTACAAGTTTAAGCGTT
>Ga0256844_10000249_pt1 | contig 21312 bp, 14 predicted proteins | sample MusselsmetaG_FD_189100 | JGI IMG/M metagenome (GOLD analysis project Ga0256844, IMG submission 189100) | Mussel associated microbial communities from hydrothermal vent at the East Pacific Rise, Pacific Ocean - Mussels | ecosystem: Host-associated > Mollusca > Shell > Unclassified ... | reverse complement strand
TGATAGTCAGGCCGGCCAGGCATATGATGATCTGGTTGAGCGTTTTCTGGGCCATGATGTAGAGCATCGCTTTTTAACACCCGAGAAAAAAGGTTTTTTCTCCCGTGTATTTGGAGGTTAATAATGGCGATTCTGGATTATTTTAGAAGCAAAAAGAAAAAAACAGCGTCCCGTGCTAAAGATCGCCTGCAGATTATTGTTGCTCACCAGAGAAATGATCATCGCGGAACAGAAGCAGACTATCTGCCTCAGCTTAAAGAAGATATACTTAAAGTGATCAGTAAATATGTCGACATTGACCCCGAGCAAATTAAAGTGCAATTAGATACCAATGACAGAGATTGTCCCATACTGGAACTCAATGTCACCTTGCCTGAACATGGGAAATCTCTCAGATAAGGGCATAGCTTGCTAAAGCGACAAGTGGAAAAATTACTCTATAACAACATTATGCGTATTATTACAGGAACTGCTCCTAGGGTTCCAATATAGCATAGTAGTAATTATTTGAATTGTTCAAAATACAGATTAAAATACGAAAATAAGCCTCAGAACTGGAATAATGATAATATCATAGTCAGTCAGATTGGATTTAAGACGGTAAGTATTACCTCGAAGTATATAGCTTCGCATGATAGGGCAGAGCTTAAATGGAATATTAAATTCACTTTTTACACTATTAATTTAATATTGGCATTTTATGTCAGTTTATTTTACAGATCGATTATTATCAAGAAAAATACATGTTAATTATCAACAAGTTAAATTTTGGCATGGGTTTTGCTTTATGTTTTCATATTAATAAAAAATAATAGGAATTGTAAAATGAAAAGATTTATTTGTTTGTGTGTGTATTTGTTTGCGGGGACAGTAAATGCCAGCGTAATTACCACACTTTATGGTGATAATGATGGTTTTGGGGTTGGCATAACATCAGGAGTAATGGCTCCTAATTCATCAAACCAGGGAGTGGGTGAAGCTCCATTAACTGACTTAAGGCTAATAGGTGGTTCTTTTAGTCATGGCCCATTTAACCCGGTTGGAAACTTTGATGCATTTTCAGTAGATGGTCCCATTACGAGTGCAATACTTACCCTAAGAACCGGTTCATTTGATTCTTCAACTGCTTTAGATGCTCCAAATCGTATCTTCCTGGATGGACTCTTAGTTGATTCTTCATTTATAAATGGTTTTTCTTCCGCAAATAGCAACCTTGTTGAAACAATGAGCTTTGCATTAGATTCATCTTTCTTTTCATTATTATCTGATGGCATCGTCTCACTTGCAGGAACACATTTAAGTGAGGCATCTGGATCTGGATCTTTTCAGGTAGATTATTTGAGTTTAGAGATTACAACTGGTACCACTACAACTTCGGTTCCTGAGCCAGCTTCCCTTGCTTTACTTGGACTAGGTCTGGCAGGCATTGGCTTTTCCAGAAAAAAGAAAAATGCTTAATAAGATTTTGTAATATTCAAAACATTCTCTACTGATTGAAACCATCACTTTCTTTAAGCATGGCAGATTGGTTTAGAAAATAAGAGCAACCCATAACATCAGATTAATTATAATTGAAGTTATGTTTTTTCGAAGCTCTGGCTTGTAATAAGCCAGGGCTTTTTTCCCCAGAGGTAAAAAGTATCCAATATAAACCCCCGCCATGTGTATAACTTTGATGAGTAAGAATAGCATACGTACTGGATAGGAGCTTATTTTATTGACTCTACAAGTTGTGTTCGTGATACCTTCATGATGTTGTATTGACTCCTTTGAAATGCTCTGAACAGAGTTAAACTAGCTTAGCTGCTTTTTGCAGCTTATGAAAATAATAACCTGGGAAAGAGACACTCCAAACAGCCTGAATTCAATTACTTCATAAGTAGTTATAGGCTCAATTAGAAAAAGGGGTTTAGTTTGCTATTTTTCTGTGATCAATTATTTGAGCGTAGCGAGTTCTGCCCACATAAAAAGAGTGAGCTGAACCCCTAATAGTTACTTTTTTGATGGTTGGCCAGTACGGGTTTGTTTGCTGAATAATTACCAATTATTTACAACATTCTAAACCGATACATGGATGCACTAGTGTATCCCCGGATAAATATGGGAACTAAGTTAACCCCTTTACATTAGATAAAAAAGCTAAAGCTCCCATATCAATAGCTGACTATTTTGCAGCCCCTGCAACCGTTGCTTGTGGCACTTCAATCAATTTCCCAGATTTACAGTCATAGATATATCCATAAACCGGGATATCTGAGGGTACCATTGAATTATTCTTGATCCTTTGTACATCCTCCAGAACACTTTTTGCCTGATCGCTGATTGTTAGCCATTCTATATATTTACCATCCGTAGTGCCCCCTCCGGTATTGCCATCATGCCATCCACTGGCATCCACTGTAGACGTTTTCAGGCTACCTGCTAACAGCTCGCCCATAATTTGGTTATTAAAAGTTTGCATTCCACAATCGGTATGATGAATAACAAACCATTCTTTAGTTCCTAATAATTTATAAGAAATTACCAGCGAACGAATAGCATCATCACTGGCTCTACCACCCGCATTTCTGATAACATGAGCATCCCCTTCGGCAAGCCCAGCATACTTTGCAGGATCGAGTCGTGCATCCATACAGGTTAAGATTGCAAACTGACGCCCTGGAGGCATGGGTAAGTCTCCCTTATTGCCAAAATCAGCAGCATAGGCTTCATTTGCAGCCGTTATTTCATTTACTATGTTAGTCATTTTTATCTCCTTTGGTACATTAATAAAGTCTGCCATAGCAATATATGCAGATGGCATTAACCTTGCAGCAAATACCATACCATTTACAAACTAACAGATAATACTTTGCCATCCATTAATCTTTTTCAATTATTCCGCTAATTTCCAAAGTCGATTAAGGATATGCGCGGACATTGTAACCAATTGAAAAATATAGATAAGTATGTTTTATGTTTTAAAAGCAACTCAATTATTTAGTCATTATTATTAATTTAACTAATTTACCTTTACTATAAATACAGTTTGCTGGCTATTTTAGTTTACAATTCTATTTCTTAATTCGTATCATAATTTGAAGCTATGCTTCAATGTTTGTAACAAAACTGCATAAGGCTGAGATTAATACCATGAAAACTCTAAGGCCATTTGGGCATCTAACTCCAGAGCGTTATCTGCAGCTTTTTATTGGACAAACAGGCGGCATGGCACAAGGTGTCAATTGTTCTACTTTGGAATCTTTCATAAAAAAAATTGTTCTTAATTCAAGTGAAGTTCTGGAAGATATTTATAGAGACAGTCATAACATTGATGGTATTTTAAGCTTAAAAGAGTATGGTGATCTGTTAGTGAACCTCAAAAATACAATTGGAGGCGAGTTTAAGGTTGTTGCAATGAATGATGATAGTTTACAGCTTAAAACAACAAAATGTCCATTTGGTGATTTAATCGAATCTGCTCCAGCTCTGTGTCATATGACATCCAGTATTTTTGGAGGAATTGCTGCACGCAATTACGGTTATGCCAAGATTGAACTGAAAAAAAGAATTGCACTGGGCAGTGATCATTGCGATATCTGTATCCATACCAATCCACAATCCAGCGAACAGATCATTGGTGATGAATATTTCAGTGATGGAGTAAAAATATTTGCCGAAGTCCGAGCCCCCTCAGAACTGCAAAAACTCATAGAAGAACGCTTACATAGCCTTTGGTTAAAAGAAAACCCTGAAGCTTTTTCTGAAGCACTGGGAGAACCACCGGGATTGATTGCTCAAAGTGATGCAATGCTGTCAGTATTAAAAAGTGTCGAAATTGTTGCTCCTACACGTGTCCCTGTTTTAATCAGCGGTGAAACCGGTGTCGGCAAGGAAATTATTGCCCGCTCAATTCATGCCATGAGCCCGCGTCGAGATGCTCCGTTCATTGCAGTCAATTGTGGTAGTATTCCACTGGAGTTGGTAGAAACAGAATTATTTGGCCATGAAGCTGGTGCCTTTACCGATGCAAAAACCGCTCGAGAAGGCAGGTTTGAAAGAGCAGATAAAGGAACCCTGTTTCTGGATGAAATCAATAGTCTCCCGTTAAAAGCCCAGGTTACTTTATTAAGAGTGCTCCAGGAAAACAAATATGAACGTATTGGTGGCAAAAAACTAATTCCCTGTGATATTAGAATCATTGCAGCGACCAATCATGATCTATCTGAACTGGTTGAGACTGGACAATTTCGTCGTGATTTGTTTTACCGTTTGAATGTCGTACCGCTTTATATTCCTCCGTTAAGAGAACGCCCTGAAGATATGCGTCCATTGGTACAACTTATGATGGAACGCTTTGGCAAACGTTATCAGACTGAAGTTAAAATGCTAACATCTTCAGCTACCAATATCTTGCTAGAACATGACTGGACAGGTAATGTTAGAGAGTTAGAAAATGTACTGGAACGATCTTTTTTATTTACCGAAGGAAAAATTATACATAGAATTTTCTTCGACCTGACACCAGATTCAGCATTAATCACTAATAAAATACCCAATATAAAATTAGCCAAAAAACGTGCAGCGGATAAAGTTGAAAAACAAATTTTAGAACAGGCACTTCAACAATTTAACGGAAAAGTTGAAGACATTGCTGGTTTTCTTAATCTCAGTACACGCGCTGTTTACCAAAAACTAAAACATCATAATATTGATAGCCAGCAGTTTTCAACTTAATTTGTGTGCTACCCTTTTAACGATTGTAAGCCGTTGAAAACAGAACAAAATAAACAGCCATCTCCGGATACACAGTTATTCAGACTTGTCTCATATCAATAAATAATACAGTATTTCATATGAAATGCTTTATTATTCCTCACAAAAAACATATGTTAAAATAAGCGTAATTATTCAGCAAATCAAGCCATAAAACGGCTAACCATCAAAAAGTTACAAACATATAAAATTCAAAGACTTGTTTTTTTGCGCACTTTATATGATTCTTACGCGAAAATTACGTCCCTTGAGTTTGCCATCTGCTATTTTCCTCATAGCATACTGAGCAACTTCACGTGCAACTGCAACATAGGCCTTATTGGCAAAAATTTGAATTTTGCCCACCTGTTTACCCGAAATACCATTCACGCCAGTGAGACCACCAAGAATATCACCCGGTCTCAGTTTTTGTTTTTTACCACCATCAATTTGTAATGTTAGCATAGCAGGTTGATAAACGGCTTTATCCAGTAAATTCATTGCCGGTAATCTTTCTACATTTATTTTTTGTTGCAGATAGGCCTCTAGTCTGGCAAGTTTGAATTTTTCTTTTTCAGTAATAATGGTAAGTGCAATCCCCTGCTTACCGGCGCGTCCAGTACGCCCTACCCGGTGAACATGAACTTCAATTTCACGGGCAATTTGATAATTAATCACAGCATCAAGCGATTCTATATCCAGGCCACGTGCAGCAACATCGGTAGCCACCAGTATAGAAATGCTTTTATTAACAAAACGTACCAGTGTTTGATCACGATCCCGTTGTTCAAGATCACCATGCAGCGCCATGGTACTATAACCATAATCACTCAGTTCATCGGCAAGCATCTGTGTCTCAATTTTTGTATTACAAAAAACCACAGCTGACTGCGGCTGATAGTGCTGCAATAACAAACGTAATACCTGTAGACGATGGCCATCATTATCAGCCATAAATAAATGCTGTTTAATGGTGGAATTATCATGTGTAGATGCAACATTAACACTTACCGGCTGATGCATTATCTGTTGAGCAATTTTTTTTATGGACTCGGGAAAGGTTGCACTAAACATAAGTGTTTGTCGCTGTTGAGTAAGACTGGCAATAATAGTATCCAATTGTGACTGAAAGCCCATTTCCAACATACGATCGGCTTCATCCAGAATCAGTAAATTCACTTCACCCAGGCTCAATGTACCCTTGCCAAGATGATCTTCTATACGTCCCGGTGTGCCGACAACAATATGTGCACCATGTTCTAATGAGCCTATCTGTGGCCCCAGAGGAGCTCCGCCACAAAGCGTTAATACTTTAATATTATGGACTGCTCGCCCCAGTTTACGAATTTCTTTAGCGACCTGATCAGCCAATTCCCGAGTTGGACAAAGCACCAAAGATTGAATTCGAAAACGCTTTACCTTCAGTTTTTGCAATAAGCCTAAAGCAAATGCTGCCGTTTTTCCTGAACCGGTTTGTGCCTGAGCAATGACATCTTTTCCCGCTAAAATTGCCGGCAATGCTTCTGCCTGTACAGGCGTCATGGCATGATAATCCAGGGTCACCAGATTTTTTAATAGGGCAGGAGATAAATTCAATGTACTGAAATTGGACTGACTCAAAGGGGGGATCCTAGTGTTAAGTGTTCGTTAAGGATAAGGGCTCAGAGCCTTAGCTCTGAGCCCTTATTTTATTGTTGATAAATTTTATAATTATTTTTACCTGATTTTTTTACATCATACATGGCAGTATCTGAATTTTTAATCAGTTCATCCAGATCAACTGCCTGACGGGGATAAATAGCAATGCCAATGCTACAGCCAATATGGCACTGCTGAGCAAATACATCAAAGGGCTTTGACAATATTGAAATAATTTTTTCAGCGATTATCTTAACATTATTTTCATTATCAAGATGAGGAATAATCAAGGTAAATTCATCCCCGCCTAAACGAAAGACAGCATCTTCCTCGCGCACCTGTGCTTTCAGTCTGGTGGCAACCTGACGCAATAACTCATCACCATAATCATGACCATAGTTGTCATTAATAGCTTTAAAACCATCCAGATCAATAAAAAATAAAGCAACGGATAAATCATTACGCTTAACCTGTTTCAGAGCCTGCCCCAGCAGCACAATAAATAGTGAACGATTAGGTAGTCCGGTCAGAGAATCATAATTTGCACTATATTCTAACTTCTTGTTTGATTCCATCAACTCCCCTGTTCTCTGTTCAACAATGGATTCAAGATCATCCTTATTTTTCTTTAATTTTTTTATATAATAAGTAAAACGAACACTGACCAGTACACCAATTATAATACTGATCAGGCTGCCTATGGTCGTTGTCAGGCCCAGTTCTGTCTGCGTTTTTGCAAATAAAACCCGGGCATTTTCCATTGCCTTTTTTGACTGACGGCTTTCATAATTAATTAGCTCATCCAGTTGTTCAAGGGCCTGAAGCTGATGAGGAGAAACTCTTTTGACCAGCAACTCACGCGCCAGAGCTGTATGACCATTGTTAATCAGCGCAATAACCTCTCGTTGTTCAGGTACCACTGAGCGTGCAAGTTGACGATGTTTTTCCAGTAGTTTGGTTTCTTCTTCAGATAAACCGGTGTGCAGTAACTCATCTCTTACCGCTAAAAACTGGCTACCCAACTGCTGAAATTCCATCAGCAGATCATCCAGTTCAAAAGCATCTTCAGCAGCGATCATGGTAAACAGAATCGGCGCACGTTCGCGGGAAATAACACGCATTTTCTGCACCAGATTCATACGCAGATTATACACATCAACAACCTGTTCAAACTCAAGTCTGACTTCATTAAAGCGCCAGATAGAAACACTGGCCTGTATCAGCATCATAATAATGATAATACCAAAGCTTATGGCAATGCCATTGGTCATTATCGATTCTTTAATCCTGGAAATATTAAACATAAGCAATATTTACCAGGATCGTATTCCACTGTGTTGGACTGAAATAATAACTATTCATCATCTGCACTGTTTCTTATATTCAGCTGTACAGGGGTCATATCCTGATATTTTTCTGAATAATCAATTATAGAGTTTTTTACTCGCATAAAACTATTTACCAGCTCAGGATCAAAGTGACTGCCCGAATGCTTCTGAATATAGGCTAGTGCTCTATCCACAGACCATGCCTGTTTATAAGGACGTGGTGATCTCAGGGCATCAAAAACATCACAAATAGAAACGATTCTGGCCTCAATGGGGATTTCTTTGCCACGTAAGCCATCAGGATAGCCGCTGCCATCCCATCGTTCATGATGGCTGACCGCAATTTTAGCCGCCAACTGCATTAATTTAGAATTATGATCACCAAGAATTTTTTCGCCAATTCGGGTATGGGTCTTCATAATGGCCATTTCATCTTCAGTAAGTCGTCCCGGTTTGAGTAAAATATGATCCGGAATACCTATCTTGCCAACATCATGCATAGGGCTGGCCAGTAAAATTCGCTTACTGTCAGCAGCACTCAGACCCGCTTGCAGCGCCAGCAGATAACTGCAATAACTCATTCGTTTAACATGAAGACCTGTTTCATTATCCCGATATTCACCGGCAACGCCCAGTCGGTGAATAATATCTTTTTGAGCCTGTTCTACCTCAAGAGTCCGCTCCAGAAGATTGAACACATTATGGCTGTCTTTATAAGAAGTAAAGATTAAGAAGCTGGCACCCACCAGAATCAATAGTGATATTTCGATATAAGTAACGTCATTCAGAATAATAAATGAAGCCGTCATAATAACAAACATCGGCAGTACAAAAACAATGTAAAGAGAAAATATTGCTCCTAAAGTGGCTACTGCTGCCCCGGACAAGGCAAAGGCCGTTGCCAGAAAGAAAAAATGCAAATCAACAAGGTGGTAATGCTCAGCAAAATAAATACTGCAGCCCCATAACGTCCCGGAAAAGAACAGCATGATCCGATACAGTTTAAACCACTGAATAATTTTTCCGGTTTGTATATTTTTTTCAAAGAAAGGCCTAAAAAAGTAAATACTGATTATGCGGAAAAACAACACCAGGAGGCTTAGCACACTCCAGAGCAGCAATGATTCATTGGGTACCTGGTTGAGCAGAATAAAACTAATAATCAGGGTAACAATTGCCTGTCCAAAAATTCCTAATGGTGCCAGAGTAAATGTTTGTTGAATTTGTTCAATTTTTGTATGCATATTTACTAGAATGACAATCATATATAAGTTATACAAAATTATGACATAAAAAAAGGCCTAACCACAAATTTCAATAGAAATAAATAGTTAGGCCTTTACTCATACTTAACAGGCCGAATAAAACATTCGGCCTGGCTATGCAGCGGTTAAGTAATATTACGCGGTGCGAAGGACATACCACGGAAGTCTTTCTTGAATTCAGACTCGCCGATCTTCTTCACTTTACCAATACCCATTTTGTAGTTATAGTTGCCTGAAATATTATCAGGAACACGCACTGCCAATGAGTTATTAGGCTGTTTCATATCCAGGAAGTTACCATACATAACACCTTTCTTAGTAGTAGGCGTTACAATAGCAATCGCTGAAGATGATGCTTTCTTCAGTTTTATATGGCCGTTTTTCATCAGCTCTGAGAACTGGAAGTCCTTTCCATGCACACCTAACAAAGTCGTGGTAAATACCGGTAGACGGTCAGTATACATCATGACAATGTCACCTGATTCAATGCCGCGCTTCCTGGCATCTTCCGGGTGAATTTCCACCCAGTTTCCCGGCCAGCGCTGAGTAATATATTCACGGCGCTCAACATCATCAAAACCTGACTGCCAAACTTCATTAACACGACCATTACTGGCCCATAGCTCATCACCCTTAGGTGACAACCATTCCCACAGGTCACTAAACAAACTCCAGGGGTGTTTCTGCAAATTGACTTTGCCAGTTTGAGAATTAAAGTGCGTCATTTTTTTACCATAACGATTTTCTTTCTCAGGCCCGTTGGTCAATCCCATTGCGGCAAATTGTTGTTCACCAACCGTGGTATCATGCAGACGTTTTGTGCCATATAACTGACCCGTTTTGTAGTTATACATAACAGGCCCCTGAATGCCATCAGTACCAAATTCGCGCATTTTCTGATGTAAAGTTTTACCTTCAATCTGTGCCGCCACTTTAACCATATGGAAAGCTTTACGACTCTTACGGCTAAAGCGTGATGCCTCTTCAGCTACATCATTTGAGTTTTTCCAGTCAAAACCGTCAAAACCCATCTTACGCGCCAGTAAAGAGATGATTTCCCAATCGGGTTTAGCTTCACCAGGAGCATCATTAAACTTCTGATACAAACGCAGGCGACGTTCACCATTTGCGCGCATGAAGTCTTCTTCACCCCAGGTCGCTGCCGGGAATACCACATCAGCAAACTTGGCACCAATAGGATCACGTAGATAGATATCCTGGTTAATGACTACCATACCGCCTGAATCAGCACGCTTTTTCAGGGTAGCAATGATATCGGCTTTATTATTTGATTTCACCTGATTCGGATTTTTCACCACCAGTTCTTCAAATTTAGCGGCCAGCGCCTGAGAGCCGGACATTGACTGAATCCAGGTAGTACCAATCACATGCGCCAGACGCGTATGGCCGGAATACAACCATCTATCCGTATCTAATGCCTGGCGACGACGACCGGGCACTTTTTGCGCAGACTTATTGCGAGGATAACCACCACCGCCTTGTCCACCACGCTGGTGACCACCAAAACGACCCACCACCTGACCAGGACGACCACCGGCGCCACATAATGTTGCCAGAGTACTAATGGCATTGGTATTACCGGTATTATTAGACCAGTAAAAACCTTTTTCAATACCAATAGAAGTTTTAGGACGTTTACCATTAACCGGTTTAGCCAGCCATTCAGCTGCCTGATAGATCTTCTTAACGTCAATGCCGGCTTTTTCAGCTGCATACTTAGGATCATATTCCTTCTGCTTAAGATTCCATTTTTTGTAATCTTCATAACCCTTAGTCTGGAATTTACCCCAGGTAGTACGCCACTGCCAAGGTGTGTTACGTGTACCCTGACCAAAGCCGGAATTAGATTCCCACTTATTGTTAACCCAGGTTTTAATCCAGTCTGCATCCTGCCAGCCATTTTGCATAATAATACGCGTAATAGCACCCAAGACCAGTGTGTCAGAACCTGGGAATACATCCAGATGCAAACCACCCATTTTATTAATATAGGCAATACCGGCTGTTTCACGAGGATTCAGGGCAATTACTTTCATACCATTGGCAATAGCAGGCATAATATGCTGAGTAAACAGCACCGTTTTAGTTTCATACGGATCAGTACCGCAAATCATTAAAGTGTCTGCAGATGCCCAGTCATCATAACTAGGACCAAAGTTATCAAAACCCGCGTCACGAAAACCCGGAGTTGAAGTGACATTGGCCGGGGTATCGTGAAAGGTGAAGTTGGGTGTATTCACATGACGCAATGCATATTTAGTAATTGCATAGGTGTTTTCAATATACTGGTATGAGTAAGTTTTTACACCATAAGACTCTTCACCATGAGTAGCAATTACATGACGACCGACCTGAGCGGCAATATCAATTGCATCATCCCAGGACATAGGTGTCAGCACTCCATTAATACGCACCAGAGGTGTTTTCAGGCGATCCCGGGTTTTGCGGTCCGGGCTATAGCATTTTTGTGCTAATAAGCCACCACGAATAGACGAGTCACCATTGGTATTAACCACATTGGTATCTTTATCGGGCAGGATAACCACATTATGTTTTTTGCCATTATGGGTCACAATGCTATGCTGAGTAGGGGCGACCCAGGACTGCAGCATATTGGCTGGAAAATCAACGCCAAAAGCATTTTCAGAGGCTTTCATACCACCATCTTTAGCATCCACTGGCCAGCGATACACTTTATAGCCACATGCCACAATACAATGATCACAGGCCGTGGTCATTACATCCGCATTTTTGGGTGGTAATGGCGCATGATCTTGTGCTTGATAATAATCTATAGTCATTTCTTTCTCCTATGCGCTCAGGTTATCTTGACGACCAAATAACAGTCCCATGATTCCCACAGCGTAAACATCATCACCTTCAACTTCAAGCAATACCTGAGGCAGACTTTGATAAGCCTGACCAGAAACGATGATGCCGTGGCGTCTTAAATCATAGGTTGACAGGTGTAAAGGACATTGTCCCATGACACGCTGGTCACCAACATGTTTGTAGGTGTTCTGTAATGGACCACCCTGGTGAGTACACATATAGCTGAAGGCAACAACATCGCGTTGTCCACCCACACCACCACCGGCTTGCACTCCACCCATTTTAACTATCATTGCCTGAGAATTTTTACCCTCATCAGGATAATTAAAATTAACCGGCTGGTGATCTTTAAGTTGGCTTAAGGATGCTATTTTCTTACGCGGATAACCCTGAACCCGGGCCTTGCGTGTTTCAGCCTGAGCTGTACCAGCAAATAATGTAATAGAAACAGTACTTGCAGCTGCTGCAGTACCACCACTATACATTAAGAATTTGCGCCGATTCAGCATACACTTACCGTGCGCCTCTGCTGACTCATCTTGGTCAGTTATATTCTTAATTTCACTCATTTTTTTGCCTCCTTAAGTTCTTTCAAAGTAAACATAGGTGCATATTCAGGCAACTCAGGTTTATCCATGAGGATTTCATCACCGGAGAATGCTTCAAGAAATGCCACCAGATCACCTTTTTCATCATCACTTAAGCCCAGAGGTTTAATCAATTTAGATTTGGTTTTTGGCCAGCCTGTGGTGCGGTTTTCTTCATCAAAGCCACCTTTGTTGTAGAAATCAACCACTTCTTCCATAGTATAGAAGGCGCCATTATGCATATAAGGTGCGGTATACATGGTATAGCGTAAACTGGGCGTACGGAATTTACCTAGATCCCAGGTGTTTTTACCGCGGAAATAAGCACCCGGATCAGCCTTAGCAGTACGATAGAGCTCTTCATTTGAACCTTTGCCATACAATTCAAAGCGGAAAGTAATCTGTGCTAAACCATCTTCTTCCCAACGCTTTGAGGGGGGTACACCAATATTATAGAATTCCATATTGGAAGCCAGGGCACCATTATGACATTGAATACAACCCGCCTTACCTTCAAACAAAGCCTTACCCCGCAATTGTTCCTCGGAAAGTGCTTTTTTATCACCGTTTAGATAACTATCCAGAGGCGTATTGGTCTGATTCAAAGTACGCTCAAACGAAGCAATCGCCCGCCAGGCATTGCCTATCAATGGTGTTTCATCACCAAAGACTTCTTTAAAACGTTTTTTATACTCAGGTATCAAGGCCAGGCGAGATTCCATAATATCATTTTCACCATTACCGGCAACACCACCTTTTGCAGCAGAAGGCGCCTGCTTTTCCAGTGAAGTTACTGAGTTCGCCCAGAATGAACCCGGATAATAACCCGAGTTAATAATAGACTGACTATTACGCCAGTGAACGGTACCGGGATAACCACGGGACAAATCTTCAGCCCATGCCCAGCCCTGAGCGGGATCATGACAGCTGGCACAGGAAACCGATGCATCACCACCTAGTCTTGGATCAAAAAAGAGTAACTTACCCAATGCGACTTTAGCATCGGTTTGTTTATTATCAGGAGGAACCGGAACTGAATCAGGCAATGGCGCCAATGGTGCATTACCTGTGGCCGATGCATTGGCATCAACCGCCGTTTGTGACACGGGACTCAGTTTTCCTTTAAATCCTGCCGATTTATCTGCGCTTGCAGTTTCACAACCTGACAGAACGGCTAATGAAACTGCCGCTGAAAGCAAAGCGCCTGTTTTAATCAGTGTTTTCATACTTATATTTCTCCTGGACGCTAGTTTTTGACTTGACGCCAGTTTTCAATGGCTTCATATTCTTCAGGATATTCTTCGCCCCAGACATACTTGCTGCCTGTTAGCGCATCACCTGATAATGACTTGAGAAACTCGACAAGATCTTTCTGCTCAGTGCTATTTAAACCTAAAGGCTTTATACGACTGTCTTTATTAGAATCCTGTCCACCACCGTTGTTATAGAAGGCAACGACATCATCCAGTGTTTCAACCATACCATTATGCATATAAGGTGCAGTATGAGTTAACTCTCGTAAGGAAGGAGTCAAAAAAGTACCCATATCAGACTTATCCGCTTTATGTTGATGAATATGTGCACCGGCATCACGTTTTAACTTCATACGGTCTTCATTACCCATAAACATGTTATAAGCAAGGAAGGCCTGATGACGGTCAGTATCCATAAAGACATCCCAGTTTTCTGCAACACCGGTGTTATAAGCTTTACCATCGGTGAAATTAGCACCATTATGACATTGAATACAACCCGCTTTACCTTTGAATAAACTCATGCCGCGTTTTGCTGAAGCAGACATTTTATTTTTATCAAAGGGTACATTTTTAGAAGTCAGAGTCTTTAGATATTCCGGAATAGCTTTACGCACTGAACCATTTGAAGGTTCACCATAGCCGGCATCTTTAAACATCTTAAGGTACACAGGATCCTGTTTAACACGTTCCTGCATAATACGCATGTCCATGTTCATAATGTAATCTTCTGTCAGCATGCCACGGGTGACATCATTCAGATTAGTACCCAGTCGACCATCCCACATCCAACGATTCTTATGCACTGCATTAATTACTGTTGGGCTGTTACGAAAGTGCTTATTACCTGGATAACCATCAGATAAAGCCATGCCGTCTGCATAACCTTTTTCCGGATTATGACAGTGAGCACAGGAGATAGCAGCATCACCGGATAAGCGCGGATCAAAGAACAGACGCTTGCCTAATTCTGCTTTCGCCTTGTTAATTTTCACATTTGGCAGTGGGCCGATATCAGGATAATTAGATGCCTGTGCATTGACAGTCAGTGCTAACCCCAGACCCATTGCAACTGAAACGAGTAGTCGTTTTTTTGTTGCTCGGATACCCATAGGTTTCCTCCACTTAATCATTATTATGAATACAATAAAGTCATTATCAAAGAGAGTGTTGAATACGTTGTGCTTAACAATTACTTCAATACTTTTTTGAGTTCCTGTATATCTGCAAAAAGCGTACCTATTATGCTTTTCTTTTCTCTATCATAGACTTATTATTTTTATGCCTAAATAATAGACAATATCAGCAGATTTCATCCTTAATTATTGATCGCCTTGTTCAGAAAGCATTCATTTATGGGGATAAAATGTTCAATTTGAACGTTTTATTCAAACTAAGAAGAAGTACAGAGAATGGACAGGTGTTTTTAATCACATCTTTATTGATATGGATCAACAAGCGATTGCTTATTGGTTACTGTTTAACTTATTTGATTCAAAATATAATCAAAAGCAAGGCTTTATTCGTAGCAAAACATTTGTGTTGAGCGACTGGAAAACAACTTAATAAGCGATACGTTAGGGCCTTTATCCAGATCCCCCGTCCAAAGTTAAAGGTGCACTTAATAAACACATCAGTAAAATGGCAATAGAACTAAGTCGAAGTTTCATAATTGAATCCTTTATAAAAAAAAGCCCCGCTATCTTTAATCTCTGTATCTGGAAGAAAACACAGTAAAGATATTGGGGCCATAAAGCTTTTATAACAAAAGCAGGTAAACGCAAGAGGAGGCTAACGTTCACCCATACAGGCAATAAAGCCTGTGCTCAAAACGATGCCATTTATCCATTAGCATTCTTGTATTTTTTTCGTTGGCCACGAACCACCAGCAGACCCAGCAGAAAGACAACTATGCCCCAGATGGCTGGCACCACATAGAGTTTCACCGGATCACTTTCTGGCGGTAACAGTAACCAGTACCAGGTTGACAGGGTATGTTTAGATCCAGCTTCACCATTACTGCCATCCCAGTTGGCAAATGATATCGGTAAAAATTCACCTTCGTTAAAAGAAATTTCACCTTCTGTTCCAATACGTTTACGTTTCATCAGCACCTGCCAACGTCCTTCATGCCACTTACCCTGGGCAGTAACTTCTTTATAGGACATCATTGGTTCTGGCTTTGAATCAGGTCCTGTACCGGTAAAAACCATTGTCTGAGGAGCCTGTTTTGGCTCAAGGCTACCGGCATTCCAGTACCACATAGAAGTATGATGGGCAGAATCACCATGTCTGAACAAGGGTTTCTCCACCATAGGCACAGAGGTAAAAGCACCATCGCGAGGAAACTGCATGGCTATTGCATCTGAATTAAGTGTTAATTCTTCATCCTGAATACTCATGGCATATTCATTACCTGGCAAACTTTCGGTACGATCATTAACCTCAATTAAAAATGCAATATCATCCTCGTTATAGAGTACTCTGACACTGACCAGATCATTTAACGGCTTAAACATCCGCGGCTCTTTAATAATATTGGGTACCAGACGCATGGAAGTGACCGGTGCACTGACCCAGGCAACATCATCAATTGTCTGTGGTAAATCACCGGCCACTTTTTTACCCTGAATAACACCCTTGCCAGGAGCCGTATTATGCTCGCGTAAAGAATAGACATAATTGGCGATATGCCAGCGGTCTTCCAGACTGATGGGATCTTCATTACCCTCACCTTCAGCTCTATGCGCAGGCATTGGTGTTCCCGGAATACCAATAGACAGACGCTGATAGATATTCTTAACGATCTCATCACGTATTTTTTCCGGCTCTACAGCATTGCTACGGTTGGTTATGCGCCACGCCCAGGGTTTATTTAAATCACGCGGCCACAAACGAAACCCCCAGTCATCAGCAAGACGTTTTCCGGAGCGAATATTACCCCTGCCCTCAACACCATGACATTCCTGACAGGGTTTAAAAGCCACCTGACCTTTAGCAATTGATTCATCACTATAAGGGATCTGACCATTGACAGGTTCAATAGCAGTAATTTTATTGAAATCATCCTTGAGGTAATGACCATCGTCATCAAAATCCTCATCTTCAGCCTCTTCCGGTGACCAGGTGGCTGAAGTATCAAAACGTTTCAACACCGGAATCAATGAGTTAATTTGCTCATCACTCATTAATTTGCTCCAACCCGGCATAGCAGTACCCGTCAAGCCGTATTTAATGGTGTTGAATAAATCTTCATCACGCACCGGCTGGGTGCCTGGTGATGTTTTATACTTAAACATGCCCAGGGTAAAATCACGTGGTCGTGGATATAATCGCTCAGCAGCAATGCCATCACCCCCGCCCTGTTCACCATGGCAGACTGAACAACGCAGCTCATATAAGTCTTTACCTTTCATCCTTGCATGCTTTTCTTTTAATTTAGTTTTCATACCAGTAACAATCTTAGACACTTCAGAATCCCAGATACGTGGTACCTCTTCGGTATAGTCGTAGAGGAAGGTGATCACATTCCAGACATCTGTTTCACCCAGCATTTCATGCCATACCGGCATGGCTGATTTCCACGGCGTACCTTCTTTAGGCAAGCCCGGGCCACCCGTAGTAATACGCCAGAATAAAAAAGCTTCCTGTAACTGGTTGATGGTTTCATCCTGAAAATTTATCGGTCTGGGATTAAAACCATCAGCAAATATTCCCTCACCATACATCAGATCACCATGACAGAAAAAACAGTTTTGGTAGTAGGTATCACGCCCTGCAGCCACAGCAGCATTATAAATTTCCCAGCCTTTAGTCTCATCGCCGGCTTTCATTTTGGCAATAATTTCCTCACGTATCGGGTTTTCTAAATGAGAAAGATCATAACTCTTATTAAACACTTTAAGCTTTGACGGCGGCGCTGGGTGTACCTGACGTAACTCAACCGGAGATTCCCAGCTGGGTTTAACAATAATATATGCGGTATAAGCGATAAGCGCCGGAATTGCCAGTAAAAAGAACCAGCGAATGGGCCAGGTACCATCTCTTTGCGCAACAGCAGCAATTGGTGCTTTAAAGCGATTCCAGGTGTCATCATTGAAAGAAAAAAACAATAGTACACCAATCACACAAATGATCATGTATTGTATCAACAGTGTTACCGGTAATAATGGCGGAATACCATATTTGAAAAATACAAATACTGCCAGCAGAATAAGTACAGCCATTAATAATGGCGGAAATTTAAAACCTTTCATTGTTATTTTTCGCCCTTTGTATCTATTTCTGTTGATGATTCATCATCTGTTGTTTGCTCCCGTTTTGCGTCTTTGGAATTCACCAGAAATGCCACAATTAAATCCAGTTCTTTCACCATCATTTTATCAGCAAAGTCACCCGGCATAATGGGTGGAAAACCTGTGGCAATAACCGCAGCAGGATTAACAATACTATTTCTTATTTCTTCTTTAGATGAACGTGAGCCCACCGTTTTTAACTCTGGACCAATGGCTGCGGGACTATCTAATACAGTATGGCAGGCAGTACAACCATATTTAGCGAGTGCTTCTGCTGCTGTGGATGCTGGCTTGGCCACTTCAGCAGAATCGACAGTTTCTGTCAATGCCGGTGCATCCGTGGGTAATTCAATAGTAGCTTCACCACCATCCTTAGTTTGTAAAAAGGCAATAATAGCCCCCATTTCTATCTCAGTTAAACCAATAGGTGCTTTGTTAATAGTGGGCATGGGTGATGGTTCACCTGCCTTACCAAAACCAGGTACTACATATTTACTGGGCGCAACCATCGACTCATGAAAGTAGTGTTCAGAATCTTTTGCCTCGCCCTGATAATCTGCAGAACTGATGCGTTCTGCAGCAGTTTCTTCCATATTTAACGCCAGAATATCAGGTGCACGGCCCAGATTGTTGTGACACAACGTGCAAGTACCTTTACCCTTAAATAAACTTTCTCCCATGGCGATATAAGCACCCATTGTCAAGGCCCCCAAATCCACCTTCACATCCTTGGGAGCCTGTCCTTCCACCTGAGGTAACAGATTAGCAATACCGGTAAAAACCAGTACCATCAGCACCATAAATGACAGTACTTTTAAAAATACAGGAATACCACCCTGCTGCTGGTTAATAAAACGCAAGTCGTGTTCATTTTCCATTTTCGTTTCTTCTATGGTCATCATTTAGGAGTCATACTTATTGTGCCGTATCAGATACAGGGCGTGCCTGCTTACTATCACTGAGTGAAGCTACCCAGAAGATAAATAGCACCAGCATTAAAAAGCTAATAGTGGCTACAGTCATCATATTACCGGCATGACCAATATTGGGGATGAAATTATCCACTGAATTATCTTTCATCACGGTATAGACATGCCAGTGGGTACGTACACTGGAGCGCACATAGCCCATTAAAGCCATTAACCAGGTAAAGGCAATAGGCAGAGCAAATAGTGCATACACACCGCGATTAGATATATGTCCCCAATTCACCGGTAAACTCTTAGCGCCTTTAAACATCATGCTGTCAATCACTACACCAGAAATAATGACTATCAGCGTAGACATTACCTGGGCAACAGAGGAACCCACTTTATAAACGGTATTGGTGAAGTAGCCAAAATAAACCCCAAGAAAAATTACATTGGCAATGGCCACCAGATAAATGGCGACCATCAAGGCATTACCAAAACCTGCCCAGGGCACAGTGATCACTTTATCGGAACGGCGATACAATTGAAAAGATAAAAAGGTTCCAATCAACATTAAGTTCACCGCAATATTTTTTGCCGGCATAATGCCAAAATAACCTAGCCACGGATGATGAGAACCACCCAGAGTAGCAATTTCTTTAGCCGACAAAATTAAGGTATGCGGTGTCACCCAGATAAGAAAGCTGGCCACCAGTGTTATAGCAATATATTTTATCAGCCACATATAACGTTTAGAGCCTTCACAACGGGACATACCATTCCATAGATAATAGTTTGCTGATAATAGAATGGTACCAATCAGCACTGCTTGAACAATAAATAACCAGGCAAGAATACCACCCATGGCGGTAATACCCATTTGCTGTGAATAAGCATAAATTTCTGCCATTAACCAATAACCGGCAAAAGGTAATGGCAAAAATGCCAGTACCGCAATAAAGTTTGAGGTATAGCCCATCCAGTCATAGTGTGCACGCTGTGCCATAGTGCGGGCACTAAGCATTTTATAGCCCGCATAGGCACCAACCACAGCACCACCAAAAGCAATATTAGCGACAAAACGATGCAGATTTAAAGGATTCCATAAAGGGCCACGCATAATATCCCAGATACTGCCAGTAACAGCACCGGCATCATCAACACCGGAAGGGGCCATCATAAAAGTAGCCCAGGCATTTGCAACAAATAATAAAGTAGTACCCACCCCATTAAGCAGTACGCCCAAAGTCAGGTGAACATATTTTTTATTTCCATAACGCAATGCATACCAGCTATAGTAATACACATATAACACACCGCTTTCGAGAAAAAACAACAAGGCATAAACCATCACCTGGTTACCAAACACCTCCATCATATAGGCCATAAACGTGGGATAGAGCAAAAATAAAGAGAAGGCCAGCGTACCGCCAAACAAGGCTGTTAATGAATAGGCAGTCATGGATACTTTCATAAACTCATGGGCCATATCATCATAACGTTGATCGCCTGTTTTCACCCCAATCCATTCAATCACAGTGACAAACAGGGGCACAGCCAGTACGAATGCTGCCAGAAACAAATGCAATTGCGCGACCACCCAAACGAAAGAACGGCTGCTTATAGAACCTATCTGACGATAATCCTGAGCACCCAGAACCGGTGCTGGTTTATGCATAACAGCTTCACCAGCCGCTTCAGTTACCTGTAGCATATCTGTAGAAGACCAGGCTGATTCGGGTATCAGTAACAGGCTGAATAATAGGCTGAGCAACATTACTACTAGTAACATCCGGTAAAAAGACGGGCTTAAATATTTAGGGTATGACGTATTTAGTATCATAAGTGATGTTCCACTGAAGGTTCCGGTTTTATAAATAGTTATTGAGCGGGAGTCATATCTACATTGAGTGGCAGGCTTTGCATAGACATTATGGCATGATCCATCAAATAGAATACAGCAAAGGCAATAACAAAGGATAATAGCCAGTTTTTTATCATTTTCATTTTTTTCTCCGGAACAAATTCTGCCTGCAACAGCATGTATTTATATTAATGGTGAGCAAGCACACCATGATCATAAATCACCAGCCACCACATAAAAATCAGCGTACCAAGCATGGTCAAACGGAACAACCAGGGGCCCCAGGTAGCATCTTTATGAAGTGAAGCATCAACACTATTATTGATATCCCGATTAGTTTCACTAGTCAAAATCAGATCCTCGCATAAACAAACTGAATAATTTGTGCCTGCATATTATCCTCCAGGCACATTCATCTTTACATCTGCATGTTCAAAGCAACAAATATACCAACACAAAAAAAAAGGCTATTTGAAAAGCACAATATCTTTTAAATCAAGAGTTTAGTTTTTTTAAGAAAAAACATTTCTGCGGGCACTACGCATACAGATACATCAGTCACAATAAAATTTGAATGATTTGTT
>Ga0256844_10000248_pt1 | contig 21489 bp, 14 predicted proteins | sample MusselsmetaG_FD_189100 | JGI IMG/M metagenome (GOLD analysis project Ga0256844, IMG submission 189100) | Mussel associated microbial communities from hydrothermal vent at the East Pacific Rise, Pacific Ocean - Mussels | ecosystem: Host-associated > Mollusca > Shell > Unclassified ... | reverse complement strand
AGCCAAACCACTACAATTTACAGTCATTGTAGTATTGTCGCCTGTGTTTTTATTTTGAGTATCTACGGTGTTTACTTTGGCTTGTGGATGCGTGTAAAAACTAGAAATATTTGCATCGTACCAATTATATTGATTTTCAAAATCACCAAATTGATATTTATTACTTGCTATATATAAGTTATAAATATTTGGGGAACCTGTAAAATCGGGTAACGCTCCTTCAAATTCGTTTTCATATAAATATAATTTTGTTAAACTAGGATGATTAGCAAATGTATTTGGAAAAACTCCAGAAAAATTATTACTACCTAATAAAAGCTCTTCTAACGTAGTAATATTACCTAAGGAAGCAGGTATTGTACCATCTAATTCGTTATTAGTAAGTACTAAGGTTTCTAAATGTATTAAGTTACCAAAATTTGTAGTGACTTGTCCTGTAATGTTATTATTACTTAAATCTAAATCCGTTAAAGTTGTTAAGTTAGCTAAACCATCTATAGAAGTATCATTTAAACCTGTATTTCCTAAATCTAAATCTTCAATACTTGGCATTGTAGAATAAGAAGCAGGAATTGTACCACCAATATTTGGGTTATTAAAGCATTCTAAATTTCTTAAATTTGGATAGGTTGCATATTCTGTTGGTAATTCACCAGTAAAATCATTGTTATATATTGCAATTCCTTTTATTACATTAGGTAAATCTATTAATGGTAAATCTCCTGTAATATTACAATTGCCTAACCATAAGTATATTAAATTTTGAAGGTTAGAAATGCTTGGTATTGTGGTAAAATTAGCATTATAACTAAGGTTTAAGTATTGTAATTGACTAAGGTTATTAATTTCTACAGGAACACCATTAGATATCAAAAGGTTATGTTCTACAAATAATTTTGTTAGATTTTGAAGTGTTCCTATTGTTGAAGGTATACTCGTAATTTCGTTGTATCCTATTTCTAATATTCGTAAACTTGCTATTTGTCCTATTTCATCTGGAACACCTGTAATATTATTTGTATCAGCAATAAAAATTTCTAAAGCAGTTAAGTTTGAAATTGTTGCTGGTAAGGATCCATTTAAACTATTATTATTTAAATGTAATTCTTGTAATTTAGTTAAATTTCCAATTCCATTAGGAATAGCGCCTGTTAATCCACTACCTACTGTGCCGTTAAATGTATACTCTATTTGTAAATAAGTTAATTCTGAAAAATCACCAATTTCGTATGGTAATGAGCCAATAATATTATTGCCAGAGGTAAAAAAGGAACTTAATTCAAGTTTAGTTATATGATCTTGACCAGCAATATTACTTATGGTAACTCCGTACCAGTCGTTTGTTGGACATTGTGTAAAATCCCAATTATCATTTGGGTCTACACCATTGGTTTCACTTGTCCAATTTGGACCACCTAAACTATTAAATACTATTTGCAAAGCATCAATTTCGGTTTGTGGAATGGAACAAGGTGGATTGGTTACATTTAATGTAATATCATTACGATAAATGGTTAAATCGATTACAGTTGTGTTGGAAACTCGACAATGATATATTCCTGCATCGGCTAACTGGATATTGTTTATTTGAAGATTTTCGGTTTGTGTTCCCGATAAATTACCACCATCAGTAAGTGGTGTTGTTCCTTTATACCATTGATAAACATTAGCCAAGCCACTACAATTTACAGTCATTGTCGTATTGTCGCCTGTGTTAAGGTTAAGGTTTTCTTCTATATCTACTTTGGCTTGTGGGTAATCGTCAAACCTTGATAAATTAGTTTGATAATAGTTAAATTGAGTTTCAAAATCGCCAAATTGAAATTTATTATTTTGGATATTGAATTTATATAAATCTACTAAACCTGTTAAATCTGGTATAGTTCCTTCTAATTCATTATATTCAACATAGACGTTTTTTAGTGCTGTTAAATTTATAAAACTACTAGGAATGGTACCTGTAAAATGATTAGTTGATAAATCTAAATTTTTTAACGTTGTAATATTACCCAATTCAGTCGGAATAGCATTAGTTAAAAAATTGCCTTGTAATTTTAGACCTTCCAAACTTATAAAATTTCCAAATTGAGTTGGAATATCTCCGGTTAATCGATTGTTATTTAATTCAAGAAATCGGAGGTTTGTTAAATTAGATAATTGCCACGGAATAGTACCAGATAATTGGTTGTTATTTAAGTACAACCATTCTAAATTAGGAATATTAGCAAGGGTAACAGGTATATCTCCGGTTAATTGATTTCGCTGAACAGCAAACCTTCTTAGATTGCTCAAATTTCCTAAATCTGGGTGAATAGTACCAGATAAATGATTATAAAAGAGTGCTAAATCTTCAAGATTGGATAAATTACTTAATTCTTGAGGTATCTGTCCTGTGAGTGCATTATCACTTAATTGTAAAATTCTTAGATTAGTCATTCCTTGAAAGTCTGGAGGAATAGAGCCTGAAAGATTATTGCCATACAGCCATAGTTGTAATAAAGTAGTTAGATTTCCAAATGTAGTAGGAAGTGAACCTGAAAGATTATTGCTAGAAAACTCAATAAGTATTATATTAGAAAAATCACCTATTTCATCAGGAATGGTACCTGATAAGTTATTATTACTTAAGCCTAAAACTTTTATATGGAGACCATCATTTGTAAGTGTAATGCCATGCCAAGCATTGGTTACAGGCTGAGTAAAATCCCAGTCATCAGCTGTATTTGCATCGTTTTGACTGTTCCAATTTGGTCCATCAAGTGCATTATAAATGGCTTGTAATGCTGTTTTTTCTGTTGCTGGAATTTGTGCTACTAAACTGAAACTTAGTAAGGTGAATACTATATATAATTGTTTTTTCATTGTAGTTATTTTTTACTTTAATTTGCAAAGCTACTGCTCTTAGTGTGTTATCTAACGTTACAATATCTTAAAAAGATGTTTATAAACCAAAATCGTTTTGTAAGTGTTGAAATTTAGTTTGTAGGTGTTATGAAAAAGAGATATTTGATAACTAAATATAGCGATTTTATTGATAAATTTAATGTTCCGTTCTTTAGAATCACTTCATTAATTTAAGACTTTAATCAATTGTTTTTTACTCAAACTTCGTGCCTTTTTTATACGCTCTCCTTCTTTATACGTTTTATAGTAATAGTTTTTTTTATTTTCATAATATCCCACTACCGTTCCGTTAAATGGTTTTCCTTCTTTCATTATACAAGTAGCAATTGGTTTTTTTATTTTATCTAAATAAAAGTCTGTTTTTACATCATAATATTTATTCATAAATAGATTTTCGGCATTTAAAAAGTCTATAAATGTAAAGTCCTCCCTTTTTTTTAATACTGGATAAACAAGTATACTATATTTTACACCTTTTGCTTTAATAGTTACTTTATGCTCTTTATTAATGTAATATTTTAAATCTAAACCACCTTCTCTAAATTCTAAATCTAGCTTTGTTATTTTATCTTTATTATACTCAAGTGTACCTACTTTTTTAAGATCTTTGTATAGTGTTACTTTTGCTTTCTCTTTGGCTGCATCTAAATAAACAAGTTTATTTATTATTTTTTCGGAAGTGTTTTTTGTAATAATTCCATTATCTGAATACGTTACATTTGTAGCTTCCGTTAAGTTCCCCGTTTTTGTATGTTGCTATTTTAGATAAAGTACCATTCTCAAAATACCACTTGGTAATACCTTCTAATTTCTCATTTTTAAATTGCTCCAAAAACCTTCCATTTGTGGATTACCATTAATATAATAATCGTTTACACGATATAAATCACCTGCTTTTTCTTTACTTCCTTTTTCCCAGTGTTTATTAAAATAAATCGTATCTTTTTGTGCCATTGTATTTATGGCGATAATTGATATTAGTATTAGAAATGTGTTTTTCATTTTTTATATTTGGTCATTTTAAAGTGTAATATTGCATTACCTAAAAGGGTTTCTTTATTTTTTTAAGAACTCTTTATGTGCAGATAATATCAAGATATTACTTTGATAATCGTTTCCCCTTTTTATTCTATTCTTTTTTACTTTTTTTGAATAATTAATTCAAGATTATGGTTAGATAAACCATATTCATTATTTTTATCTGCTGCATTAAAAGTAAGATTATCAATTTTTTTAGATGGTTTGAGAATATGAAAAGAATTATAATCGGCATCTTTTATTATTTCATCTCCATAAAATATATGTTTATCATCTTTTGAATAATCATAAGAGAGCACCTCAAACGTTTCCACATCTGCTGCTTTAATCAATTTACCTTCGTGATACACTTGTTTTTTATCTGCAACATAGCGATTTGAACAAGTTTTACAATCTAATATTTTTGCTGTTTTTGTATCTACACTTTTTAAAATGTTATAAAAATTAAGACCTAAATAGTACATTTGATTTTTATCTGTACCATAGTTGTATCCTATAAATTTGAAACTTGGACCGTGACTTTCTCTCATAATTTTATTATCAAAATAAACGCCATATTTATCGGTTGTAATTGAATTACTAAGCACTCTAAAACTGTTGACATCTCTTTTTTTGAGTTTGTGTCCTTTGTAAAAGATATGTAAACTGTCTTTTCCATAGTTTTTGGACAATTCTTTAAATGTCTTTGGATCTACTTCTTTTATTTTAAAAGAATGCGATTCTCCGCGATATAAATTAATTCCGTTATAAAAAACATAATGATAGATTATCGAATCTTTAAGTACTTCGTAATTTATGTAGCCTTTTTTTTGGTTTTTTATATGTTTAAAATCTTCATCATTAGGAATAGTATATTCGTTACAACTTTCTTTTTTAGCATTGTAATCTTCTTTAGAAATGGTTTGCCAAGAAACATCGCCAAACCATTTAAAAAAATACCTATTATCAATAAATTCATCATATTTTTCTACAATAGTATCTTTGTATTTTACAATGGTATCGTTAGGAAATTGTTGATAAGCGATACTCTTTTTTTGTGCATATTTTATATATGGAGTGTCATTGCAAAAAAGGATAGTTTTTGGTATGACACTACCTTTATCTTTCCAAATCACCTCATTTTTATTAATGGTAAATTGGTATTTAAAACTGTATGTAGAACCATAATCTGAATGCGTAAAAATGCCTCTTTGTGTAGCTGTTTTTTCTGTTTTTAGTACTTCCAAAAGTTTATTGTTTGGAAGTTGTTTACTGGTTACATTCGTATTTATCTCTGTTTCTGTTTTACAAGAAGTAAAAATCAATAATAGTATGCTAATAAAATAGTTTAGATTGTATTGTATTATTTTTTTCATAAAATTGATTATTGTTTAAATATAATCCTATTAGATTGGTTAGTTGACCTAATTCACTAGGCACATTTCCACTTAATTGATTGTTCCATAGACTTAATACTTTTTAGGGATATTTCCTAATTCGGCTGGTATATTTCCGTTTAAAGCATTGTAACCCAATTCGAGAAATTCAAGACTTGACAATCCTTGAAAAGAAGTTGGAATATTACCAGACAATTAATTTTTGCTTAAATAAAACCTTATTAATGTTGTTAAGTTTCCTATTTAGGTTGGTATTGCAGTAAAACCATTCCAATCTAATGAAAGATGTTCTAAAGCAGTCATGCCTCCAATTGCGGCTGCAAGTGGAAAATAAAAATTATTTGTATATGCTCTAAATAGTTTTAAAGATGTTAAATTAGAAAAATTATTAGGTATATTTCCATTAAGGTTACAATTAGACATATATAACTGTTCTAAATTGGCAAGATTTCCAATTGCTGGTTGCAGTGTTGTTCCTGTTAAATCGGTATATTCAATATGTAATTTTGTTAGCATTGGAAAATTACCAATTTCATCTGGTAATGTGCCTATTACATTATTTTGTCCAGGACTATTAAAACTACTTAATTCAAGTTTAGTTATGTGATCTTGCCCAGCAATGTTACTTATGGTTACACCGTACCAAGCATTTGTAACTGGCTGCGAAAAATCCCAATCATCTGCTGTGTTAGCATCGTTTTGACTGTCCCAATTTGGTCCATTAAGTGCATTATAAACGGTTTGTAATGCTGTTTTTTCACTTGCTGGTATTTGTGCTACTAATAATTTAGTAAAGCTTAATAATATTAAATATAAGTAGATGTGTCTTTTCATATTTTTCAGTTATTTTCAAACAATGCAAAAGTAGTGTCTTATTTTAATATATAATTAAAACAAAGATCAGTTAAGTGTTTGGCATCTTTAAAACCATGTTTTTTAGCAATAAAGTCAGGGTTTGTTGTGTTTGATAAATCAATTATTGCAGTATTGGCTTGTTTTTTTAATTCTGTTGAGGTTAGCTTTATCCATTCTTCAGGCATTTCAATACCGTCAATAATAGTTGTTTCTTTGTTACTTGAATAAAGGGTTTTCATGTTTTTGTTTTTCATTTTTTTAATAAGTTTCAATTATATACAGAATTGCATAAAATTAATTTTATGCAATCTCTTAGATTAATAATGAAATACCAAAATGGTTTTGTGTATGTAATAAACAAATTTATAAACGTACTATTATATAAGACCTCTTACTTTAGTAATGCTAAAATTTCAGGCTTTTTTCTAGTTGAAATTGGAATTTCTGCATTATTTTTTAAAATAATGTGATTATTTTTAATACTGTTTATTTGGTTTCTATTAACTAAGTACGATTGATGCGTTCTTATAAATTGTTCTATAGGGAGCATTTCTTGAAAATGTTTTAAATTCTTAGATGCTAAAAGAGTAAGATTTTCAGAAAATATTTTTGAGTACGATCCATCAGATTGAAAATAAAAAATCTCGTTTATTGGAATAAAATGTGTTTCTTCAGTTGTTTTAATGACAAGTTTTTTAGTAATTGTTTTTTTATTGTCTTCAAAGTTCTGTAGTAATGATTTTAAGTTATTATCATTGTTAATGACTTCTAAGGCTTTTACCATTGCGATTTTTAATTCTTCAGGATCGATAGGTTTTAGAAGGTAGTCTAGAGCATTAAACTTAAAGGCCTTAATAGCATGTTCATTAAATGCAGTTATAAAAATTAATTTAAAATTAATTTCAGGAAGCTGTTTTAATAAATCAAACCCAGTACCATCTTCCAATTCAATATCTAATAACACAATATCGGGATTTGTTTTTTCAATGATAGTTTTAGCTTCAGAAACAGAAGGAGCTTCACCTACTATTTGATAGTCAGAATGTATAAGAGATAGTAATTTTTTTAAAACTATTCTAACATTATTTTCATCGTCAATTATAACTACTTTAATCATTGTTTACTATTTTTAGGAGTTGTTTTTTTGTAAGATTACGTACTTTTTTTACACGTTTACCTTTTTTGTATTTTTTATAATAATAAGTTTTACTATTGTTACTATAACCAATTACAGTACCATTATATTCTCTACCATTTTTAATAGAGCAAACACTAATTGGATTTTTATCATCTTTAAGATAAAAATATCCCTTACTGCTTATGTTTTTAAGAAATAATTTCTCTGTATTTAAAAAATCTAAATAAGTAAAAATTTTACCATCTTTAAACTCTGGATAAATAATAATTTTAATTTTTTCTTCTTGCGCTATAATTTTTAATTTATTTTCTTCATTTAATGTATAAGTTACTTGAAAACCACCTTCTTTTAAGACTATTTTTATTTTTTTTAGATTACCATTTTTCAGTAAAACATAACCTGCTTTTTTAAAATCTTTATATAAAATTACTTTAGCATTATTTTTATCTTCTATAATGTACTCATTTACAATTTTATCTGAATTGATGTTGGTTGTAACACAACCTTTATTAGAAAAAGTTGTTGTTCCAACTAAATAACCATATTTATCTTCAATTTCAGAGATTGTTTTTATTCCGTTTTTATAATGGTTAATTAATATAAGATCTTTAAAATAGTCTAGCTCAGTACCTTCATATGGTTTATGATTTTTATATAAAATAGAATCGGTTTTTTTAAAAAGGGAATTTTCATTTAAGCCACTGTATTGATAATCTTGTTTTTTGCCATTTTTGTAATGATATAGAAATCCGAGTTTTTCTTTAAAATATAAAAAGTCTCCGCTATATGGTTTATTATTTTTATAAGTTCCTGTTATAGTTTTATCTTTATTAGAATCAAAATTTAGCCATGTTTCTTTTAAAAGAATTCCTTTTTCATAATTTTTAGTGTTAATAATAATTTCTTTGTTTTCTTTTAACAGAATAAGTGTTTCTTTGCCTTGTTTTTCACCTTCGTTATATGTTTTTAAAGTGTATTCTGAAGGGTTTTCTTTATCATTAAATTCAATAAATTTACCAGAAAACTCTTCGCCATATTTAAACTTACCCGTATAAAAACTCTTATTGTTTACGCTTGCGGTGATATTATCTATTAAATAGTTTTTATAATTTTCTTTAAAATTGTATTTGCCAATTTTATAATTAGATTGTATAAACTTTCCTTCTTTATATTGATTTTTAAAAATATTATCTACGTAAAATAATCCGTTATATTTTACACCATCTAAGTAGTAGTTTTTATTAATAAGGCTATCATTTTTATAGAAAAAAGCATTTCCATTTAATTTATCATTTTTATAGCTCTTTACACTATAATTGTAAATTAACTCTTTTTGACCATTTATAATATGATAAAAAGGTTTATTGCCATATGTTTTACCCTCTTTAAGACCATTTTTATATGTAATAATATTGTCTTCTGTTAAAATTGTACCATCAATTGGTTTTCCATTATTGTATATGCAAAATGTTTTTTTATTAGTATTTAAATCTTTAAAAATAATTTCACCTTGATACTTGTTGTTTACATTATTTCCTGAAATCCAAATGGAAGAATAACCTAAAGGAATATCAAAAAGGCCATTTAGGAGTCCGTTTTTATATGTTCTAAAAGAATGATCGTATAAGTTGATTTCGGTACCATTATAACGTTTATTATTTTTATATGTTAATTGGTATGTTTTACCATCAATAAAATTAGTTTCTTTAATTAAATTATCATTTTTATATTCATTAATACTTATTAATTTTTCTAGATCTTTAATGTCATATTCTATACTTTTAACAACAAAACTTTTCTTATAGGTTCGTATGAAATTATCAGAACAAACGTTCCCTTTATAAGGTTTCCCTTTTTTGTAAATACAATCGCAATCTTTATTCTTAAAATAGCCTTCACTTGTAATTTTTCCTGTTAATTTACCTTCATCATATTCTTGTTTAAGCACAATTTCAGAACCGTAATTATCTTTAAAATTAATATATAAACCATGTTTTATACCATTTTTATAGCTTAAAAATTCACTGTAAAGAAAGTTGTAAAAGGTTCCGTTATAATATTTGTCATTTTTAAATATACCTTTAGAAATTCTTTTTCCTTTTCGGTTATAACAAATCATCTTACCTTCCTTACTTTCGTTAATAGTATAATATTTTGTAGCTAACTTTGTAAAATTTTCATCAAAATAACCAATTTGTTCGCCAGTCATTTTACCATCAATATAGTTTGTTAATTGGTGATAACTTACATAATTATCATAAAAACGACCAGACCAACGCTCTCCATTTTTATAAATCCCAACAGCAGCTATTTTATTTGATTTTGTCAATACGGTAACTTTGCCATCAAGGACGCCATTTTTATATGTTTTTATTCTAAATATATCATCATAAAAAGAGCCGTAAAATGTACTATCTAGAGGTTTACCATTTTTATATGTTCCTTGAGCCATTAATTCTCCTTGCTCATTATAATCAATAGATTTTCCGTTTAGCACTTCATTTTTTATTTCAGCAATGCTTATAATACCAATAATGTTTCTATCGTTATCCGTATTAAACCAAACGCGAGTCCCATCAATATATTGATTGTATTGTTTTTGTTTAATTTTTCCTAGCTCAATACCTTTATTATCAAAATAAACTGTTTTAATAATGTAACCTTCTTTACCATAAAAGGATTTTGTAGCAATTATTTTACTGTTTTTATAATACTGATATTCGGTTTCTTTTTCTCCGTTTTTATATGTGGTGTAGTAGATGTGAGGACAACATTCTTCAAATGACCCCGAATATTTAAGGTCTTTTTTATAGATACCATTTGTTTTAATTGTTCCATCTTTAAAAAAGGTTTTACATTCGCCTTGGTAATCTCCATGATCAACAGTTTCAATCCTTTTTTTATTTCCGTTTTTATAATACCAAGTAGTTTTTCCTTGATGTATTTGAGATATTGGATCTATCCAAAAACCTTCCATTTGTAGATTTCCGTTAATATAATAGTCTTTAACTTGATATAAATTTCCAACTTTTTTTAAAGGGAATTTCCTGTAAAATTCTGCATCCTTTTTAGTTGTTTTAATCCAATTACTATGAAAAATAGTATCTAATTTAAAATACTGTATACTATCTTTTTGTGCAAATGAAGAAAAAGATAAAATAAATAGTAGAATGTAAAATAGTTGTTTCATGTAAGTTAATCTAATAAATCTGTAAATTGAGCTGCTGAGTAGACAAGAATCATTATAAAAGTAATAATGCCAGATATTTTTATGACTCTTTTTTTAATTGGACGTTGAGTTTTTGGTGAAAGGATATAATATACAATACTTGCTATAAAAACTAAAAAAGGAGAGACTAAAAAAATACCAAAAATAAAGATCATAATCATACCTTCTAATATGTCATTAGAATCTTGAGTTATAATTAATAAAATAATAAGATAAATTAGTAGAGAAACGACAATACTTGTAATGAATCTTAAAAATTTATTTGAAATACGCATATACCTAATATATTAATTACTTCAAAAGTAAGCATTGTTTTGCTAATAAATACTTTTGTCTTGTATTTGATAGTAACTAATTGATAAGTGTTTAAAAAATCAAATATTACCTTATTTTTAGATATATATAATTCATTTAAAATAGATTTAGACGTTAATATATAAACTAAAAATAAACGATTATAAATTTAAAGAAAATGATACTTTAGTTCCTTTTCCGTTTTCTAAAGAAGGCTCTATTACAAAGGACTGTTCTTCATTTAAATCCCTTAAAGATAGTCTTTTAAAGAAAACTTCATTAGAGTGTTCTCTATCGTGTTGTTCCTTATGTTCAAATCCAATTCCGTTATCAATAATTTCAAAATGAATTGAATCAAGCTTATTGGTTATATTTATAGTTAATTCTCCATCTTTTTTTAAAGGTTTTAAGCCGTGTTCAATGGCATTTTCAACAAAGGGTTGTAATAGCATTGGCGGAATTTTAATATACGAAATGTCTAGGTTTTCTTGAACATTAATTTTATACTCAAATTTATCTTCAAAACGCATTTGTTGTGTTTCGATATAATTTTTTAGCATATCTAATTCTTCACCTAGTGTGATAAATTTTTTATTAATAAAGTTAAAATTTTGACGTATTAATTTAGCAAAACGAGATAAAGATGTAGATGATTTTAAAATATCTTCATCAAGCAAGTTTTTTTGAATAGAAGTAAGTGCATTAAAAATAAAATGAGGATTCATTTGTGAGCGCAGCACTTTTTGTTCAAGAACTAACTTATCATGATTAAGTTTTAGTTGCTTATTACGATATTTTTGGATTAAGAATAAACCTAAAAATAATAATAATATGATAACAAAAGTAAACATCCATTTATTTTTATTATTTAATTTTATTTCTTGATTTAGTTCACTTTTTTTTGTTTGTAGAATATATTGTGATTCTATAGATTTAATTCGTTCTTCTACTTTTTGACTGTCTATTAATAATACAACTGAATCACGTTTTGTTATATAGTTTGGAAGATTATTAAAATATTTACTAATAATATTACTAGGTTTTAATTTCTTACCTTTTATAGAATCTATTAACACATTATATATTTGTTTTTGGATAGCTAAATGACCTGTTTTATTTTGGATTTCAAGCGCTTTTGTATGTAAGTCGATACATTTTTCAAGTTCGTTATTTTCTAAGTATAGTATACCTAATTCTTGTAAGGGATTAGAGTTTAAATAATTGTATTTATCGTTTAATTTAATTGCTTTATTAAAGTATAGTACTGCATTATTATAATCTTTTACTTTTTTATAAATAGAACCTATGTTATTGAAAGTAGCGAACTTTTGTTCTTTTAAGTTTAGTGAAGTATATATTTTTAATGATTTTTTTAATATTTCAAGGGCTTTAGTATAGTTAGCATCTCTATAATAAAGTCTTGCAAGTACATCAAAAGCAACGACCTCATTTTTTTTATCTTTTGTTTTTTTAAAGACATCTAAAGCAATGTTTATTTGTTCTAAAGCTTTTGCTTCTTTATTTAAATTAATATTATCACTTGCTAAAATATTATAACTTCTACCAATATATGTTTCATTATTTTCATCTTTAAATAAGGATAAAGATTTATTTATATATGCAATAGATTCAATATACTTTCTTGAAACCATCAAGTATGAACCCTTATTAAAATATGCAATAGCTAGTTTGTGCTTTGATAATGTGCTATTATTCAATAAACTATCTATTGTTGCTATTTTTTCAGATGAGTTATGATTTTTTGAAATAATATTTATAAAATCTTCATCAGACAAATTATTAATATCATTTTTATTACTCTCACAATTAGTAAGCATTGCTAATAGTAGTAAAGAAATAAGTATATTTTTTATCATTTTTATATTTAGATTGTCAAAAGTACAAAAGTAAGTATTGAATTGCTAATTTTATTTTATATCTGTATAAATTGAATTTGTAATTGAACAATAAAATCTTTTTAATTAAACTGAATACTTTTTACCTACATTTGCAAAAATTTTTTTTATGATTACTTTTTCAGAATTAAACCTATCTAAACAGCAATTAAACGCTTTAAATGATTTAGGTTTTGTAAAACCTACACCAATACAAGAACAAGCATTCCCTGTAATAATGTCTGGTAGTGATATGGTAGGTATTGCACAAACAGGTACAGGAAAAACCTTTGCTTATATGTTGCCAATTATTAGAGGTTTAAAATATTCTGAACAGATAAACCCTAGAGTTTTAGTACTTGTTCCAACAAGAGAACTAGTTATTCAAGTTGTTCAAGAAATTGAAAAAATATCAGCCTATATTAATCTTCGTGTTTTAGGAGTTTATGGAGGAACAAATATAAATACACAAAAAAGAGCAATTTCTGAAGGTCAAGATATCATTGTAGCTACACCAGGAAGATTATATGATTTAGCTTTAAGTAAAGCGTTAAAACCATCAGATATTAAAAAAGTAATTATTGATGAGGTTGATGTAATGCTAGATTTAGGATTTAGATTTCAGCTTATGAATATCTTCGAAATACTACCTCAAAAGAGGCAAAATATTATGTTTTCTGCAACAATGACAGATGACGTTGAGCTATTAATTAATGATTATTTTATTGCTCCAAAAAAAGTTTCTATTGCCGTTAGTGGAACACCTTTAGATAATATCTCACAAACTACATATGACGTAGAAAATTTTTATACTAAAGCTAATTTATTAGCTAATTTATTAAGAAATAAAGAAGAGTTTTCAAAAGTTTTAGTATTTGTTTCAAATAAACGAAGAGCAGATTTACTATTTGCTGTTTTAGATGAATTATTTAATGATGAATTATGTCTAATACATTCTAATAAAACCCAAAATTATCGTATTAGATCTATTAAACAGTTTGAAGAAGGATTAAATAGAATTTTGGTTGCTACAGATGTTATGGCTCGTGGTTTAGATATTGATGAAATTAGTCATGTAATAAATTTTGACACACCAAATTTTCCTGAAAATTATATGCATCGAATTGGAAGAACAGGAAGAGCTAAAAAACAAGGAAAATCAATTTTATTTACAACAGAACATGAGCAAGAATATAGAAAAGCGATTGAAGAATTAATGAATTTTACTATTCCGAAAATAGCATTTCCTGATGAAGTAGAAATATCAGAAAAACTAACAAGAGAGGAGCGACCAGAAGAAAAAGAAAGTCATAATCCACATAAAGTAACTCAAGGCTTTGAGGCAGGTGAAGCTTTTCATGAAAAAAGTGAGAAAAATTCAAAAGTAAATAGTAGTGTAAAAAAATACAGTAGAGAATTAGCAAAAAAGTATAAAAAGCCAAAAACAAGAGGAGATAAAAATTATAATAAACGTAATAGAAAAAAATAAAAAAACGAGTATTTCTTATAAGAAATACTCGTTTCCGCATTATGATAAAATGCTTTATTTTTTAATTGGTGGATATTTTTCCATAATCTCAGCTACAAACTGATTTATTCTAGCTTCTTTTTTTTCTACATTACCAGAAGTATTAAGGCTTCCCTTTCCAACTCCTTGCCAAAGTAAAGTTTTACCTTTAGCATCAATAATATCAATTAACAAAGTTCCTTGAGTATATTCTGAAATATGATTTCTATAATAAGGACTATAATAACTAGGATACCAATAATTATGTTTATAAATATCTACTTCTTTAGTAGATTTAGTAAAAATACTAACCAAAACATCAGGATTATTTGAAACTTTCATACCTTTTGCTTTAAGTTGAGTTTCAATTGCTCTAAGTATTCTTCGTTTATCAATATCAGATATTTTTGCTTTGTCAATTCCTTTTTTATAGAACGCAAAAGTTTTAAATTTTGTAAAATCAGTTTTAGAATCATAATCTGTTTTTACACTTACAGTAGCGCAAGAACTTAAAATAAATAAAGTTATAATAGTTGTAGAAATAATTTTTAATGTTTTCATAATAGAGTGTTTATTTATTGAGTTAACACAAAAATTATGCCGAATACTATTTTGTCTAAAACAATAACTACTTGGTATTTTATAATTAATAATTACTATATTTTATTTGTTATATATACTATTAAAAAAAAAGGTGTTTTTTTCAAATTTATTATTTCTTATAACCTAAAAAAAACAGTATTTTTGTAAGACTAAAATTTTAACAATTATGCAAACCGATTCGTTTATTACAAGACATCTTGGACCTAGAAAAGAAGATGTTAAAGAAATGCTTAAATCTATAGGCGTAAAGTCTTTAGATGAGCTAATATATAATACTATACCAACTGATATTAATTTAAAAGAAGATTTAGCTTTACCAAAACCAATTTCAGAAATTGAGTTCGCTCATCATATTGGAGAATTAGCTAATAAAAATAAAGTTTATAAATCTTATATAGGTTTGGGTTATAATGAGGCAATTTTGCCAGCAGTAATTCAACGTAATATTTTTGAAAACCCTAGTTGGTATACTTCATATACACCTTATCAAGCCGAAATTTCTCAAGGTAGATTAGAAGCCTTGTTAAATTATCAAACAATGATAAGTGATTTAACAGGTTTTGAAATGGCAAACTCTTCATTGTTAGATGAAGGAACAGCTGTAGCTGAAGCTATGATTATGTTGTACAATGATAGAACAAGAGCTCAGAAAAAAGCCAATGCTAATGTGTTTTATGTGTCAGATGAAGTATTACCACAAACAATTTCAATCTTAAAAACACGTTCAAAACCTTTAGGGATTGAATTACAGTTTGTAAATCATGAAAAAGTAGATTTTAATGAAAAAGTTTTTGCTTCTTTAGTTCAATATCCTGCTAAAAACGGACAAATTTATGATTATACTGCTTTTATTGAAGAAGCACATAAAAATGATGTAAAAGTTGTTGTAGCTGCAGACTTAATGAGCTTAGTTTTGTTAAAATCTCCAGCTGAAATGGGAGCAGATGTTGCTGTTGGAACAACACAACGTTTTGGTATTCCTTTAGGTTATGGTGGTCCTCATGCTGGTTATTTTGCTACATCAGATAAATACAAACGTAAAATACCAGGAAGAATTATAGGTGTTACAATTGATGCAGATGGAAATAAAGCTTTACGCATGGCTTTACAAACTAGAGAACAACATATTAAACGTGAAAAAGCAACTTCAAATATTTGTACAGCACAAGTATTGTTAGCTGTAATGGCAGGAATGTATAGTGTTTATCATGGAGCTGAAGGATTAAAAAATATTGCAAAAAAACTACATTCTTTTGCTAACACTTTAGATGAAGGAATTAAAAAATTAGGTTTAGTACAAGAAAATAACTATTATTTTGACACTCTAAAAATTAAAGTTTCAAGTGCTGAAAAAGTAAAATTCATTGCAGAAAGAAGTGAAATAAATTTCTTAATGATCGATGATACTAGTATTGGTATTTCATTAAATGAAACGACAACTGTAGATGATGTAAATGAAATCTTAGCTGTGTTAGCCGAAGCAGAACATGTTGTTGATACAATACAAATGAATAATTGCTCTATATGTTCAAGTTTACCTAATAGTCTAGAAAGAGAGTCTGAATTTTTAACTCATGAAGTGTTTAAAAAATATCATTCAGAAACTGAAATGATGCGTTATATAAAACGTTTAGAGCGTAAAGATATATCACTAACAGATTCAATGATTTCTTTAGGTTCTTGTACCATGAAATTAAATGCAGCTTCAGAAATGTTACCTTTAGGAACTGCATTATGGAATAATATTCACCCATTTGTGCCTAGAAGTCAAGCTTTAGGTTATAGAGAAATGTTACATAATTTAGAAGATTACCTTTCTGTTATTACAGGATTTGATGCTACTTCACTTCAACCTAATTCTGGAGCTCAAGGCGAATATGCAGGTTTAATGGTGATTAGAGCATTTCATAAAAAAAATAACGAATCACATAGAAATATTTGTTTAATTCCAGCTTCGGCTCATGGAACTAATCCAGCGTCAGCTGTAATGGCAGGTATGAAAGTTGTCGTTACCAAAACTACTGAAGAAGGTAATATTGATGTAAATGATTTACGTGAAAAAGCCGTATTACACAAAGATAATTTAGCAGCTTTAATGGTTACTTATCCTTCAACTCATGGAGTATTTGAATCGGCTATTAGAGAGATTACAGAAATTATTCATACAAATGGAGGTCAAGTATATATGGATGGTGCAAATATGAATGCTCAAGTAGGTTTAACAAACCCTGCAACTATTGGTGCAGATGTTTGCCATTTAAATTTGCATAAAACTTTTGCAATTCCTCATGGTGGTGGTGGACCAGGTGTTGGACCAATTGCAGTAAAACAACATTTAGCAGAATTTTTACCAACAAATCCAATGGTAAAAACAGGAGGAAATAATGCTATATCAGCAATTTCAGCAGCACCTTATGGTTCTGCATTAGTAGATTTGATTTCATATAGTTATATTAAAATGTTAGGGCACGAAGGTTTAAAACAATCTACTATTTATGCTATTCTAAATGCTAATTATTTAAAATCTCAATTAGAAAAACACTATAAAATTTTATATGCAGGTGAAATGGGATTTGCAGCTCATGAAATGATAGTTGATTTTAGAGAGTTTAAAGCAAAAGGTATTGAAGTAACTGATGTTGCTAAAAGATTAATGGATTTTGGTTATCATGCACCAACAGTATCTTTTCCAGTTGCAGGAACATTAATGATTGAACCAACAGAAAGTGAATCTAAAGAAGAAATAGACAAATTTATTTCAGCAATGGTACAAATCAAAAAAGAAATTAGTGCTTATGTAGAAGGCGAAGATTCAGTACTTAAAAATGCTCCTCATACACAAGAAATGCTTACTAAAGATAACTGGATTTATAACTATTCTCGTCAAGAAGCAGCATTTCCATTAGAATGGATAAAAGATAATAAATATTGGCCACCAGTAAGACGAGTAGATGATGCTTTTGGTGATAGAAATTTAGTTTGTTCTTGTAATCCAATTGAAGATTATATGGATTAATAAAAGTTAGTTTGTGGATTTGTTTATTCGTTAATGTATAAACAAATCCATAAATAAACAAATACACAAATCAATAATGAAAATAAAAAACTATATATTTGATTTTGGCGATGTATTTATCAATCTAGATAAATCTGCAACTAAATTAGCTTTAGAAAAGTTGGGTTTAGAAGAATTTACTGATGAAATGCATGATATTAATAAACAGTATGAAAAAGGTTTGTTCTCTACTGATGAATTTATTAAATTTTATCAAAAACAATTTCCAAATGCTAGTAAACAAGAACTTATTGATGTGTGGAATATTATTTTATTAGATTTTCCTGAATATCGTTTAGAATTTATTGAGGAGTTTTCAAAAAATAATAATTGTTATTTGCTCAGTAATATTAATGATTTACATTTAACATTTATTCAACAGCAGATAGGAGAGGAGTTTTACAATCGTTTTATTAGTTGTTTTATAAAAGTGTATTACACACACGAAATACATTTAAGAAAACCAGATACAAATATCTATGAATTTGTATTTAAAGATGCTAATATCAATCCTAAAGAAAGTTTCTTTGTAGATGATACGTTAGAAAATATAGAAACAGCTCAAAAGTTAGGAGTTAAATGTTGGAACATTAACCCTTTAGATGATGATATTGTTTTACTTGAAGAAATTTTAACTCAGTTATAAAACCGATTTAAATTGTTTTAAGAAACGCTCATCGTTTTCATAGAACATTCTAATATCTGGTATTTGATAAAGAAGCATTGCAATACGCTCAATTCCCATTCCAAAGGCAAAACCAGAATATTCGTTAGGATCAATACCTGCATTTTTAAGAACATTAGGATCAACCATTCCACAACCCATAATTTCTAACCAACCAGTACCTTTAGTTATTTTGTAGTCAACTTCGGTTTCTAAACCCCAATATATATCAACCTCTGCACTAGGCTCAGTAAAAGGAAAATAACTTGGACGCAATCTAATTTTAGATTTACCAAACATTTCTTTTGTGAAGTACAACAAGGTTTGTTTTAAATCGGCAAATGAAACATCTTTATCTATATACAAACCTTCTACTTGATGAAAAATACAATGTGCTCTAGCCGAAATATCTTCATTTCTAAAAACTCTACCAGGAGAAATTGTTCTAATAGGTGGTTTGTTATTTTCCATATAACGTACTTGTACCGATGATGTATGTGTACGTAATAAAATATCAGGATCTTGTTCTATAAAAAAAGTATCTTGCATATCACGTGCAGGATGATGTTCTGGTAAATTTAAAGCAGTAAAATTATGCCAATCATCTTCAATCTCAGGACCTTCAGACACATTAAAACCTATACGAGAAAAAATTTCAATAATTCTATTTTTTACTATTGATATTGGATGTCTAGACCCTAATTCAATTGGTTCGGAAGGTCTAGTTAAATCTCCAAATAAGGCTTTTTCTTCGGTAGAATTATCCAGTTTATCTTTTAAATTATTAACTTTATCAGTAGCTGAGTTTCTTAAGTTATTTAAAGCCTGACCAACATCTTTTTTTAAAGAAGCATCAACATGTTTAAATTCATTAAATAATTCCTTTAACATACCTTTACTACCAAGGTATTTAATACGAAAAGCTTCAATTTCATCTTTACTCGTCGTTTTAAATGCCTTTACATCTCCAATAAGTTTATTTACTTTGTCTAACATGTACTTTTATCTTAAAGATTAGTCTGCAAAGATACAGATTTTAATAAATATATTTTGGGTGTTCTAGAATTTTATTTAAACTAAATTACAGTAAAATTTCAAACTTTATTTTGTCAATTATTTAGTCTAAATTTACAGAACATTTTGTGTCCTGAATTAAGACTGTTAAATAATAGTATAGATAAAAAATTTCTTAATTTTAAGATAAAAGATAATATCAGATTATTTATTCTATGTAAAAAATGTGGATAAGTAATAAAGTAAAATTAAATTTTATTAAATATTTATAATGAAGAAATTAATGATTGTTATTATAGGTATGGTACTACTCTATAGCTGTAATGAGGATGAGAGTATACTAAAACCTACAATAGAAACAGTATCAGCAACTGTTATAGATGATGGAGGTGTACGTTTATTTGGTGAAATTCATAATTTAAATGTAGCTTCAGTACATGGATTTGTTCTTTCTGATTATGAAGGAGGAACCTTAAATATGAATTATAATAAAGTTGAAACGGAGTTTAGTGAAGTAAATGGTGAATATTCTATCGATTTTAGAAATGGTTTGGTAGCAGGGAAAATGTATTATTTTAATGCATTTATAGAATATAAAGAAGATTATATTTTTGGTGAAGAAATGTCATTTCTATCCAATGGAAGTGCTTCGCCAATAATAGTTAAGGTTACTCCATCGATAGCATATGTAGGAGACACAATTACTATTACAGGAAAGCATTTTTCTGAAAAATTTAAAGTTTTATTTAATGATATAGAAGTTGAATCGTTAATTAAAACAGATACATTAACTAAAGCAATAGTTCCATATGATTACTATAGAGATCAGCCATATAATAATTTGAGTATTAAAAAGTCTACTCAAGAAACTACACTTTTTGATGAGTTTTCAATGTATACACCAGAAGTTATATCAGTTGAACCTTATTATGCTCACGAAAAAGATACAATCACAATCATAGGAAAACATTTTAATTTAGTAAATGGGCAAAATAAATTATCAATGGATGCTTATGGAAATTATATTAACTTGGAAATTATTGAAAGCTCTAGAACTAAAATAAAATTTGTACCAGGTTCATTTTATGATTTATCGCCAAGTATGAGATTAGTAAGTCAATTTCAAACTATTGATTTTAATGATAAATTCCGAGTAAAGCTGCCAATAATTACTGGTGCTCCAGATTGTTTGAAATATGGCGAAACTACAACTATATATGGAGAAAACTTCCCTAATGTTAGTTCAAGTTTCAACTCTCAATTTAGTTTAACAATTGGAGGTGTTCAATTCTCAACAGCTGGTATTTCTAAAGACAGTATTGTATTAAATATTACTGATAGGTTTTTTAAAAATTTTATATTAAACGATATTGTTATTGAATATTTAGGAGAAACAATCACTTATGAAAAAGAAATTTGTATTGATGAACCGTGGATAAAATTGAATTTTACCAATCCTCAACATAAACCTCATAATTATCAAAATGAAACTTATGGAATAGTTAATTATAACGTTGGGAAATTCAATACAGAGACCTACCATTTTGATAGTGTAATCAATGAACAGTTACCAGAATCTATTCGTTATGGAAATTTACGAGTTTGGCATGAAGATAAAATATATCATTACGATGAATCTACAAGTATTAATAAATTTTACAGCTATAATTTTTTGAATGGAAACTTAGTTGAATTAACACCATTTCCTGGAAGCCAACGAATTAATGGCTTAATGGCATGTGTAGGTGATTACATATATTTAGGTTTAGGAATAAATAATGCCTACCAACCATTTGATGATATTTGGCGGTACTCAATTACAAATGATAGATGGGAATTTATACTTACTTACCCAGGAATAAATACGTCTGAAGATGCTGTAACAGATCCATTAATATTTGAATTTGATAATAGATT
>Ga0256844_10000247_pt1 | contig 21512 bp, 32 predicted proteins | sample MusselsmetaG_FD_189100 | JGI IMG/M metagenome (GOLD analysis project Ga0256844, IMG submission 189100) | Mussel associated microbial communities from hydrothermal vent at the East Pacific Rise, Pacific Ocean - Mussels | ecosystem: Host-associated > Mollusca > Shell > Unclassified ... | reverse complement strand
TCTAAGCCCTGTCACGCCTCCGGCTCCTCATTTAAAATACTCCACTCATAAAATGGCATCGCTTCAAAGACAATATCATTCAAGGTAAATCCATACTGGTTGGAGACGGTGACAATGGTGATCTTGCGTATGTGGTGTTGCTGGTAGAGGTGGATCTTGTTGTAGGACTTTTGCCAGAAGTTCTCTTCGTTTTCAAAGGCCGAGGGGATGATGAGCTCATCATCATGGATGAGATACCCATGGATGCCTAGGGCTTGGAAGGGGATGTTGTGTTTGAACAGTGCCAATACGACGATCGCATCAAAGGTGATTGGGAAGGGTTGGGATTTGCTGAGGTACTTGGAGAGCGCAAAATCATAGAGGATCATTTTTCGGGCACCTTTGCTCTGGGTATCTTCGACAAAGAGGATCAGCCCCTCTTGCGTGAAGCGTTTGATCGTGCGGTAGACCCAGTCTTTGGAGATGCGGAAGTACTCCTTGGCATGGCTGTAGAGCTGATGGGTTGTCACACGGTGACCCTGATAGCGTGCAAGGATCAGCATCAAGCGACTCTCATCCTCATCAAAACTACTGTAGAAGAAGCTACGCATCTGCTGGCTAAGCGAGAGTAGGTTGACATCCGTAGCGATAGGAAGCGTACCTGCCTTGAGGAAACGGTTGAAGCTGGAAGAGGGAGAAGCGCCGCGATCAAAAGAGAGAAACTCCTCATAGTCCAGAGGATAGAGGGTATAGGTAGGTAGGGTGATAGTAGGAAGTGCCTCTCTGCTGACCAGGATCAACTGGAAGCAGTGAGGAAGGTGCTCCAGAAAGCCCTCATAGTAGTGGTCGAGCACCACGGTCTCTATCTCCTCTTCTTTGATAAAGGTCTCCAGCGTGTCACTGTCTATATCCTCCAGAGCGAAGATAGGATCCTGACAATCGATATAAATCCAGATCTCTTCGGGGAGTTCACTAAGATACGACAGTATCAACGCAGTCTTGCCTGTACCGCGAGCGCCGGTGAGCAGGAAAGAGATATCTTCAGGCAGTTGAAGCTTCCTCTCTCTGTAGAGCGCATTTTGGGGGGAGAGTTCTTGGAAATATTCTAGGAGATGCATCTATCTTTCCTCCTCAAAAGGAAACAATTTTTAGAATGATAGCGATTTTGGGCTGAGGGTCAAGTAAGTAGTAGAAACATTTGGGTATAATCTGCGTTCCTAAATTTAGTTGGGGGTCGAAAAGCCCGTGCAAACCGCACATACCAACGAGTTCTTTAAAGGGTAAAAATGGAAAAAATTAGATTGAAGCTTAAAGCTTATGATCACCGAGTGTTAGACCGCTCTGTTGCATCTATAGTAGATGCAGTTAGACGCACAGGTGCTGAAATCATTGGTCCTGTACCAATGCCAAGCAAGTTCAAACGATACACAGTATTGCGTTCACCACATGTGAACAAAGATAGCCGTGAGCAGTTTGAAATCAGAATTCACGCGAGAATGATCGATATCGTTTCCGCTACATCAGACACAATCGACTCATTGATGAAGCTCGATCTTGCGCCTGAAGTAGAGGTAGAGATCAGATCAATGGACAAGTAGGAGTAAGACATGGAATTTATTGTAGAAAAGATTGGTATGAGCAGAACTGTTGATGTACCAAGTGTTCCTGTTACGCTTCTCAAGATTGTCGAGGCGAAAGTCTGTGAAGTCAGAGAGGACGGCAAAGCACTGGTAGCATACCACAGTAGCAAAAAGATCAACAAGAGTATTGAGGGTCAGCAGGCGAAGTTTGGTGTCTCTAAAGAGTTTAACAAGTTTATGACCATTGAAGTAGCTGAAGGTACTGAAGCGGGCGATTTGGATGCAGCAGCATTGGCTGAAGCAACTGAGGTCAAGAGCTCTTTCAATACGAAAGGTAGAGGTTTTCAGGGTGGTATGAAGCGTCACGGTTTCGCCGGCGGCCCTGCATCACACGGTCACCGATTTGGTAGAAGAATCGGTTCTATCGGTAACGCCGAGTGGCCTGGTCGTGTACAGAAAGGTAAGAAAATGCCTGGACAGTACGGAAACACAAAAGTCACAGCGAAGAATGAGGTAATCTCATTTGATGCTGATAACGGTATCTTGGTTCTCAAGGGTGCAGTCCCTGGTCATAGAGGAGCAAGAGGTATGGTAAGGATTGTGAAATGAGTAAAGCAACAGTAATTAAAGTATCTGATCTCCCACAGGCGTTTTCAGAAGTACACCCACACAACCTATGGCTCTACTGCAAAGCATATGAAGCAGGCAACAGAGCAAACACAGCGCAGACAAAGAACCGTTCTGCAGTCAGAGGCGGCGGTAAGAAGCCTTGGGCTCAGAAGGGTGGCGGACGTGCAAGAGCAGGTTCATTGAGATCTCCTCTATTTGTAGGCGGTGGTGTAGTATTTGGTCCAACAACCAATAAGAACTACTTCCAGAAAGTCAACAAGAAGCAGAAGCGTTTGGCTCTCATGCATGCGATTGCAGAGAAAGCAGCCAATGAGAAGCTTTTTGTAGTAGACAGTGTGATTGTAGAGTCTGGTAAAACAAAAGATGCAAAAGCACTGGTGGATGGTTTCAAGCAGAGAGATGTATTGGTGGTCAAAGAGATGATCGATGACAAAACATTCCTCGCATTCAGAAACCTTCAGCAGAGTTATCTGGTAGAAGAGAGTGAGCTTAATGCTTACCTAGCAGCTGCGTATCACGCTATCGTGATCGAAAAGTCTGTATTTGAAAAATTGACAAAAGAGAGTTAAGATGGCAGATATTACAGATATTAAAGCAATACTATATACAGAGAAGAGCTTGGATCTTCAAGAAGCGGGTGTCATCGTAGTGCAGACTACACCGAGAATGACAAAGAATGGACTTAAAGAGGTGTTCAGAGAGTACTTTGACATCAAGCCTTTGAGAGTAAACTCTATGAGAGTACCGGGTAAAGTCAAACGATTTAAAGGTATCGAAGGGAAGAGACCGAACAGTAAAAAGTTCTACGTCAAGCTTCCTGAAGATGCAAAAATCGAAAGCCTAGCGGTATAAGGGAGAGAAGATGGCAATAAAATCATATAAACCAACCAGCCCAGGTAGAAGATATATCACCAATCTGGACAGTGGTGACATCACAGCGAAAGCAAGTGTCAGAGCATTGTTGAAAAAACTTCCTGCACATGCCGGTAGAAACAGCAACGGTAGAATCACTTCTCGTCACAGAGAAGCAGGTGCCAAGAAACTCTATAGAATCATTGATTTTAAGAGAAACAAATTTGGTATCGAGGGTACGGTTGCAACCGTTGAGTACGACCCGTACAGAAACTGTAGAATCTGCCTCGTCAAATATGTTGACGGTGACAGAAGATACATCCTCAAGCCCAAAGGTCTTGAAGTCGGTGACAAGATCATGTCTGCGGAGAGTGGACTGGATATCAAACCTGGTTTCACCATGAAACTACAAAACATCCCAGTGGGTACCTTGGTACACAATATCGAAATGAACCCTGGTCAGGGCGGTAAGATCGCTAGATCAGCTGGCGGTTATGCGCAGATCATGGGTAGAGATGGAAAGTATGTCTCTCTCAGACTTCCTTCCGGTGAGATGAGATATATCCTCAGTGAATGTCTTGCAACCATCGGTACTGTTGGTAATGAAGACTATTCTAACATCGTTGGCGGTAAAGCGGGACGAAGTAGACATAGAGGTATCAGACCACAGACTAGAGGATCCGCAATGAACCCGATCGATCACCCTCACGGTGGTGGTGAAGGTAAGACAAACTCGGGTAGACATCCTGTATCTCCATGGGGTATGCCAACTAAAGGCTTTAAAACTCGTAAGAAAAAAGCGAGTGACAAGCTTATCATTTCAAGAAAAAAGAAGTAAGGGTAAAGCATGGCTAGATCATTAAAAAAAGGTCCATTTATTGATGCACACCTTATGAAAAAAGTGCTCAAGGCAAAAGAAGAGGGCTCAACAAAGCCTATCAAAACATGGTCAAGACGCTCAGTGATTTTCCCTGAGATGATTGGTTTGACACTCAATGTGCATAACGGTAGAAAATTTGTACCGGTATTTGTCACAGAGAACCATGTCGGTTATAAGCTCGGCGAATTTTCACCAACACGAACATTTAAGGGTCATAAAGGCTCTGTTCAGAAGAAGGTAGGTTAAGATGAGTAGAGCATTATTGAAATTTGTAAGAGTCTCTCCTACAAAAGCAAGACTGATCGCAAGAGAAGTTCAAGGAATGAACGCAGAGTTGGCATTGGCTGCACTCGAGTTCATGCCAAACAAAGCAGCGGGCATCATCGCAAAAGTGATTGCTTCCGCAGTGGCGAATGGTGACTTTGAACCAGAAGAGGTGATCATCACTTCATGCCGTGTAGAGAAAGCGGCCGTCATGAAACGATGGAGACCTAGAGCCAGAGGTACAGCAACACGTATCATCAAGCCTACGGCACATATCTTGGTAGAGGTTGCAGATGCTGCTTCTGTAGAGAGTGCAAAGGCAGCTCCAGCTAAGGCTAAAGAGGCACCTAAAAAATCTGCAGCAAAAGCAGAAAAGAAGGCAGCACCTAAAAAATCAGAGGCAAAGAAAGCAGACGCAAAACCAGCAGAGAAAAAAGCTGCTGAGAAGAAACCTGCTGCCAAAAAGCCAGCCGCTAAAAAAGCTGCAGCCAAAGCCGATGATCTCACAAAGATCAAAGGTATCGGTAAAGTCTATGCAGGGAAGCTTCAAGCTGAAGGCATAGAGAGTTTCGAGGCAGTTGCCAATATGTCACAAGAGCAGATCGATATGATGGAAGAGAAGTATAGCTTTAAGGGCGACTTCAAAGACTCAATCGCTGATGCTAAAAATTTCGTAACAACAAAGGAGGCGTAAGTATGGGTCAGAAAGTTAATCCAATAAGCCTTAGACTTGGGATCAATAGAAACTGGGAATCAAGATGGTTCCCGGCAAAAGACAGAGCCTCTGAATTTATTGCGGAAGATTACAAGATCAGAACATTCCTCAAGAAAGAGCTTTTCTATGCAGGTGTAAGCAATATCATCATCGAGAGAACCGTTAAAAAGATCAGAGTCACCATCGTGACTGCAAGACCAGGTATCATCATCGGTAAAAAAGGTGCAGATATTGAGAAGCTGAAAGCAACACTGGTTAAAATGATCGGCAAGGATGTGGCACTCAATATCAAAGAAGAGAAGAGACCACAGGCTTCTGCACAGCTGGCTGCTGAAAATGTAGCTACACAGCTCGAGAGAAGAATTGCCTTTAGACGTGCGATGAAGAAAGTCATTCAGGGAGCATTGAAGTCCGGAGCAAAAGGGATCAAAATCCAGGTTGCCGGTAGACTCGGTGGTGCTGAGATGGCAAGAACTGAGTGGTATTTAGAGGGAAGAGTACCTCTACATACGCTTAGAGCCAAGATCGATTATGGTTTTGCTGAAGCACAAACAACATACGGTATCATCGGTATCAAAGTATGGATCTTCAAAGGTGAAGTTCTCCAGAAAGGTATCCAAGCTGAGCCAAAAGAGAGCAAAGGTGGAAGAAGACCTGCTAGAAAGAGAGGTGAATAATCATGCTAATGCCAAAAAGAACCAAGTGGAGAAAGATGCAAAAAGGTCGTAGCCGCGGCAAATCATTCCGTGGTAACAAGATCGAGTTTGGTGACATCGCACTGAAGGCAACAGAAGGCGGAAGAATCGACTCTCGTCAGATCGAAGCAGCGCGTGTTACGATGACAAGAAAAGTCAACAGGACCGGCAAGACATGGATCCGTGTATTCCCGGACAAGCCTTTGACAGCTAAGCCTCTTGAGACCAGAATGGGTAAAGGTAAAGGTGCTGTAGATAAATGGGTTATGAATATCAAGCCAGGCAGAGTTATTTTTGAGATGGCTGGTGTAGAGGAGAGCTTGGCAAGAGCGGCATTGACGCTTGCGAGACATAAGCTTCCATTCAAAACTAAAATCATCACACTAAAGGATAGTAATGAAATATACTGATATTAGTGACAAAAGCATCACAGAACTAACTGAGATGCTCAAAGAGAAGAAGCTTGAGATTTTCACACTGAAAGCCAAGCTTAAGACAATGCAGCTCACCAATACAAGTGAGCTAAGAGATGCGAAAAAAGATATCGCACGAATCCAGACGGCGTTGACCGCTGTCAGATCTAAGTAAAGGGTAAAGCATGCCAAAAAGAGTAATAACAGGAACAGTGATCAAAAAAGCTGGTGACAAAACAGCAACTGTTTTGGTTGAAAGAAAAGTACTTCACCCAAGATATCACAAGACTGTAAAAAGATTTAAAAAATACCTTATTCATGATGAGAAGAATGAGATCAGTGTCGGTGACACAGTCTCTGCCGTTGAATGTCGTCCGCTTTCTAAAAGCAAGTCATTTCGTCTTCTTGAGATCACGAAGAGAGGAGAGGCGTAATGATTCAAGGATTTACAAGATTGACCGTCGCTGACAACAGTGGCGCAAAAGAGATCATGTGTATCAAAGTCTTGGGCGGTTCCAAGAGAAGATATGCATCGGTAGGAGATGTGATCGTTGCTTCTGTCAAAAAAGCACTTCCGGACGGAAAAGTCAAGAAGGGTAAAGTAGTCAAGGCAGTAGTGGTTCGCACCAAAAAAGAGATCCAGAGAGAGAATGGCTCATTGATCAGATTTGATGACAATGCAGCGGTGATCCTGGATGAGAAAAAAGAGCCTATTGGTACACGTATCTTCGGCCCTGTTAGTAGAGAGATTCGCTATTCAGGTTTTATGAAGATCGTATCGCTTGCACCGGAGGTATGGTAATGGCAAAGAAATTCAAGATAAAAAAAGGTGATCAGGTCATGGTCATTGCTGGTGACGACAAAGGTAAAACTGCAGAGGTACTCAAGGTACTGACAAAGAAAGATGCCGTCATCGTTGCAGGGTGCAAGATAGCCAAAAAAGCTGTCAAGCCAAACGAAGAGAACAAAGAGGGTGGTTTCATGAATGTTGAAATGCCTATCCATATCTCAAATGTAAAAAAAGTAGAGGGCTAATATCATGAGCAGAATGAAGCAGAAATATAATGACATCGTTCCTGCCCTTCGTGAAGAGCTAGAGATCACTAATGTGATGGAGACACCAAAGCTAGAGAAGATCGTCATCTCTGTAGGTGCTGGTGAAGAGGGTAGAGACAACAAGTTGATCCAGAATATGGCAGATACTATCTCGCTCATTGCTGGTCAAAAAGCAGTGATTGTGATGGCAAAGAAGTCTGTTGCCGGATTTAAAGCCAGAGAGGGTGCCCCCAGTGGTATCAAAGTGACACTCAGAGGTGCAAATATGCTTAACTTCTTTGATAAGCTTGTCTCTATTGCACTCCCAAGAGTGAAAGACTTTAGAGGAACACCAAGAAAAGGCTTTGATGGTCGTGGTAACTATAACTTCGGTCTGGATGAGCAGTTGATGTTCCCAGAAGTTGTTTTTGACGATATCCTCAAGACACACGGTATGAATATTACGATCGTCACAAGCAGTGACAGTGACAAAGAGGCATTTGCACTTCTCGAGAAGTTGGGTATGCCATTTGCTAAAGGGAGAAAATAATGGCTAAGAAGTCAATGATCAACAAGCAGCAGAGAAAACCTAAGTTCGCAGTAAGAGCGTATACCAGATGTAACATTTGCGGAAGACCCCACTCTGTCTATAGAGATTTTGGTCTGTGCAGAATATGTTTAAGAAAAATGGCCTCAGAAGGTCTTATCCCCGGCATGCGAAAAGCAAGCTGGTAATAAAGGAGTAAAAGATGATGACAGACATAATTGCAGACTCTCTTACTCGAATAAGAAATGCTGCGACAAGAAGACTCGATACTACGGTTCTTCTTCACTCAAAAACAATTGAGGCAATGGTTTCTATTCTTGTAGACAAGGGTTACCTTGAGAGTTATAGCGTGAAAGAAGACGGTAATAAAAAGACGATCAAAGTGGTACTAAAGTACGACGAGAAAGGCTTTACAGTAATTAATGAGATGAAAAAGATTTCCAAGCCAGGACGTAGAGTCTATAAAGGCAAAGATGAGATCAGATCATTCAAAAACAACTACGGAACACTCATCGTGTCTACCAGTAAAGGTGTACTTCCAAATGATGAAGCATACAAACTGGGCACAGGCGGCGAAGTGCTTTGCAGTATCTGGTAAAGGGGTAGAATATGTCAAGAGTTGGAAAAAACCCTGTCGCTATCCCTAGCGGTATCGAGGTATCTGTAGACGGTGCGGTCATCGTAGCCAAAAAAGGCAACAATGAAAAAAGACTGGATACACACGGTAGAGTGAGTATCGAGATCAAAGAGAATGAAGTAGTACTGACAAGAGCAGGCGAAGACAAGCAGTCTTCTGCTTATTGGGGAACCTATAGAGCACTGCTCGCAAACATCATGGAAGGTCTAGACAAGGGCTTTAAAAAGTCTTTGGAGATCAATGGTGTCGGGTATAGAGCTGCAGTGAATGGCAAGGTACTTGAGCTACAGCTTGGGTTTTCTCATCCTGTACACTTCTCTATTCCAGAAGGTATTACGATTGCGGTAGATAAAAACCTGATCCATATCAGCGGCACAGACAAGCAAGTTGTCGGTCAAGTTGCAGCTGAGATCAGAGCGTTCAGACCACCAGAGCCATACAAAGGCAAGGGTGTGAAGTACACAGATGAGACGATCATCAGAAAAGCCGGTAAAACAGCGAGTTAAGGAGCCTAGATGTTAAAAAGTATTCAGAAAAGAAAAAACAGAGTCGCTGCTCAACGTAAAAAGAGAGTAAGAGCAAAGATTCATGGCACAGCAGAGCTTCCAAGACTCACCGTTTTCAGATCGAACAAGCATTTCTATGCACAGGCGATCAATGATGACGCTGGCAATACTATCGTATATGCAGATGGTAACAAGCTTGGTCTAAAAGCAACAAGAGAAGATGTCAAAAAAGTGGCTGCTGATATGGCAGAGAAGCTAAAAGCAGCAAAGATAGAGACGGTTGTTTTTGACAGAAACGGTTACCTCTATCACGGTATCGTAGCGTCATTTGCGGATGCGCTTAGAGAATCCGGCATCAAGTTTTAAGGGAAGCTAAATGGAAAATATAAACAGAGAAGACTTCGAAGAAGCAATCGTAAATATTGGCCGTGTTACCAAAGTTGTCAAGGGTGGTAGACGATTTAGATTTACTGCACTTGTGGTTGTCGGTGACAAGAACGGTACAGTAGGCTATGGTTTTGGTAAAGCAAAAGAGGTACCTGATGCGATTAAAAAAGCAGTAGATGATGCCTTTAAGCAACTCGTAAAAGTAAATATCAAAGGGACAACGATCGCACATGACATCGAGCACAAGTTCAATGCCAGCCGTATCATTCTCAAGCCAGCCAGCGAAGGTACAGGTACTATCGCAGGTGGTGCAGCCAGACCAGTGATCGAATTGGCAGGGATCAAAGATGTGATTGCCAAATCAATCGGATCTAACAATCCAAATAACCTAGTAAGATGTACGGTTGAAGCACTTACTAGAATCAAAGGTTAAGGAGCAGTTATGGGTTTGCATAATTTACAACCAGCACCAGGCTCTACTCGCAACAGAAAAAGAGTAGGTCGTGGTCAGGGTTCAGGAACAGGTAAAACTGCAGGACGTGGTAACAAAGGTCAGAAATCTAGATCTGGTTACAGCCAAAAAAGAGGTTTTGAAGGTGGACAAATGCCACTCATCAAAAGAGTGCCAAAAGTTGGATTTACCTCAAGAGTGATCAAGCCTTACGTCATTAACGTAGAGAAGATCAAAGCAGTTGCTGAGTTGGAAGAGATCACTCTAGAGAGTATCGCTACTGTACACAAGCTTGCTAAGACTGTGAAGCGTGTAAAATTGATCGGTGCCAGTGCTAAAGCACTTGCTGCCAAAATCAAAGACGACGCAGTAACCACAAGCGGTAACTAATCATGGGAAATGCGCTAACTCAAAAAATCCTCATCACTTTGGGGTTCCTTTTTGCCTATAGAGTTTTAGCCTATATCCCTGTTCCAGGCGTTGACCTGGATGTGATCAAAAGCTTTTTTGATCAAAACTCAAACAATGGTTTGGGACTCGCCAACATGTTTAGTGGTGGTGCGGTACAACGATTTTCTGTGATCTCCCTCGGTATTATGCCTTATATTACTGCCTCTATTGTCATGGAGCTTCTTGCAGCAACATTCCCTGCATTGGGTCAGATGAAAAAAGAGCGTGACGGTATGCAGAAATATATGCAGATCATCCGATACTTTACGATTTTCATTACTGTAGTACAGGCAATTGGTGTCTCTATTGGTCTCCGTTCTATGGGCTCAGGAGGGCAGGGTGCGATCATGATTGATCAGACCACCTTTACCATTCTGGCAACCTTCTCGATGCTGACAGGCACAATGCTGTTGATGTGGATCGGTGAACAGATCACGCAAAAAGGTATAGGTAATGGTATCTCTCTCATCATCTTTGCTGGTATTGTCTCTGGGATACCAAGAGCAATAGGTAATACGATTACGTCTGTAAATGCAGGAACAATGAGCTTCCTTTCGGTAGTAGCGATCGCTGCGATCATGCTCGTAACGATCCTGGCGATTATCTATGTGGAGCTTGGAGAGCGTAGGGTACCTATCAGTTACTCACGTAAAACGATCATGCAAAATCAAAACAAAAGAGTGATGAACTATATTCCTGTACGTGTGAATATCTCAGGGGTTATTCCTCCGATCTTTGCAAGTGCTGTTTTGATGTTCCCACTGACAATGCTACAGGCAAGCACCAACAGTACAGTCACTGCTATTGCAGACTTGCTGGCTCCTGGTGGTATCGTCTTTAATGTGGCGACATTCCTTATGATCATTTTCTTTGCATTCTTTTACGCATCGATCCAGTTCAATGCGAAGGACATCGCAGACAACCTTAAGCGTCAGGGTGGATTCATTCCGGGTGTACGCCCAGGTGAACATACCAAAGAATTCCTCAATGAGGTAGCCAGTAGATTGACCGTGACCGGTGCCATCTATTTGGCCATTATCTCGACAATACCATTTGCTATGATCAATGGCATGGGTGCCTCTTTTTACTTCGGTGGAACAGCAGTACTGATCATTGTGCAGGTAGCACTTGATACTATGCGTAAGATCGAAGCACAGCGTACCATGAACCAATATGAAGTCCTAGGAAATGTAGGTCTCTAATGGCGATTGCACTTCGCAAGCCCGACGAAATCGAGAAGCTGCGTGCAGCTGGCTCGATCGTTGGCAAAACACTCAATCATCTACACACTATTGTCAAGCCCGGTATGACCCTTAAAGAGATAGACAGCATAGGTGAAGCATTTCTGAGAGACCTTGGCGCTGAGCCCTCTTTTTTAGGACTTTATGGGTTTACAGGCTCGGTATGTACTTCACTAAATGAAGTCTGTATTCATGGGGTACCGGATGAAACAGTTGTGCAAGAAGGGGATATTCTGGGATTGGATATCGGTACCAAACTGGATGGCTACTATGGGGATGCTGCGATCACGATGGCAGTGGGTAAGATCTCTGCGGGAGATGAGGCACTGATCGCTTGCTCCAAAGATGCACTCTATCATGCGATAGAGAGTATTCGTGAAGGTATGCGATTCAAGGAGCTTACCAAGGTACTGGAGGACTTTATCACTGACAGAGGCTTTATCCCGCTTCGTGACTACTGTGGGCATGGCATCGGTACAAAGCCACATGATGAGCCCAATATTCCTAATTATCTTGAGGGCAAACCTAAGCAAGGTCCCAAGATTAAAAATGGTATGGTCTTCTGCCTGGAGCCGATGGTCTGCCAAAAGAGTGGTACTCCTCTATTGCTGGAGGATAAGTGGTCTGTACTGAGCGATGACGGCCTTAGAACGAGTCATTATGAACATCAAGTGGCTGTAGTAAACGGCAGAGCAGTGATCTTGACAGAAGCATAGCTTCACGATAGATACACAATATGTGGATATAACATTTAAAAAAGGAACACAATGGCAAAAGATGATGTAATTGAGATCGATGGCAAAGTGGTGGAGGCATTACCGAATGCCACTTTTAGGGTAGAGCTTGAGAATGGACACGTAATCCTCTGCCATATTGCAGGTAAGATGCGTATGCACTATATCAAGATCCTTCCAGGAGATAAAGTCAAAGTAGAACTGACACCTTATAGTCTTGATAAGGGACGTATCACCTTTAGATACAAATAGTACTTAGCAACCTTGAGGGTATGTGCCCTTTGGCTGAGACATGTGCTCAGGGTTGTACTGCTTATTTTAATAATCTATCGATTACTTCTCGATATTTTTTCTCAATCACATGCCGTTTTTTCTTGAAAGTATTGGTCAATTCCGTACCTATTTTAAATTCTTCGTCCAAGAAATGAATATTCTGAAGCTTTTCAAAAGGCTTGAATCCCTTTTTATAATCAAGTAGCTCATTCATGTCTTTTTTAATCTTTGCTACGATTTTTTTATCCTCTTTAATACCATCTATAGAGTGTATCGCTTTCTGGAAGTGTTCCTGGACATAAGCTTTGAGGCTATCTAGATCTGGAACGATGAGGGCACCGAGACCTTTTTTGTCCTGTCCTACCAACATAGCATCTGAGACGAAGGGCAACATAGAGATCGTAGATTCGATACGGCTGGGATCCACATTTTCACCATTGGCCAGTACGATGATCTCCTTGGAGCGACCTGTGATGACCAACTCTTTGCGTACAGTAAACTTGCCCAGATCTCCAGTCTTGAGATAGCCATCATCTGTGAATGCTTTTTCATTCTCCTCTTCATTGAGATAGTAGCCGGGGGTGACCTGATCTCCTTTGACGAGTATCTCTCCTACTTCTCCTGGAGAGAGGTCTTCTCCTGCATCATTAACGATACGCAGATCGGTACCTTCTACAGCTGGTCCCAGTGTACCAAAGGTATTGCAGTTTAGTGCACGTCCTGCGATGGCGGGAGCACACTCAGTCATGCCGTAGGCATTGACGATACGGATACCGATTGCATCGATCCACTCATCGATAAACTCAGGCAGTGAGCCTCCTCCGCTGATTGCCAGACGTAGTCTCCCGCCAAACTTCTCCTGCACTGCCTGAAGTTTCTTCTTGGCAAAGAGATTGAGCGGGTAGAGAGGAATAAGCTGAAGAATAGTCGTAAAACGCTTGAGCCGAGAAGAGAAAAAGTGCTCTTCTTTGAATCTGGGTAGCTCATCATTGAGTACCCGCATGAGCGTATTGTATTTTGCAGAGATCGCTACAAGTTTTTTGAAGATCTTGGCTTTTTTTGGGTTTTGTTTCTGCAGAGTGTTGTTGATCTTGGTATGCATGGACTCCCAGAGTCTGGGTACGGTGGCTACCAGTGTAGGTTTGTACTCTTCCAGATCCTTGGCAAAAGTTTTGATAGTAGAGTAGACTGTACAGCAGCCCTGTGCGATCGCCACATACTCTACTGCCCTCTCAAAGATATGCCAGGAGGGGAGGATAGAGACCCAGAGATCATCAGGTTTGAGATCGATGAGATCTGGGATGACCTTAAGATTGTGCATGATGTTTTTGTGGGTGAGGATCACCCCTTTGGGTTTACCGGTGGTGCCGGAAGTATAGATGATCGTAAAGGTGTCTTCTGTGGTCAGGTTTTCTCTCAGGGCATAGAATTCTGTGATCTCATTTTCATAGATCTCTCGGTGCTTGAGTAGGTCTTGGTAAGAGTAGATATTGGCAAAAAGGGTATGTAGTTTCTCTGCTTCGATGACAAAGATCCCTTTGAGCTTGAGTGTCTCCAGCATCTCTTTGTGCTCACCGTAGAGTACTTCACTCTCCAATATGAGAAAGTCTGCTTCCGCATGGGTGAGGATAAACTCCAACTCCTGCGTGGGAGTATCACTACCTCTGGGGATACTGATTGCTCCCAGAGAGATGAGTGCCAGATCCGTAACGATCCATGCATAGCGATTGTCACAGAGGAACATGACTTTGCTGGCTTTTTTGACACCTCTTGCTTTAAATGCACGGGAGAGGATCAGTACATCTTCAAAAAGCTTCTCATAGCTTACCTCAAACTGTTGACCCTCTACCTTGTAGATGAAGGCTGTATGGTCTTTATATGTTTCATAGCTGTTGATAAATGTGGCAAAGAGTGTGTTGTTGGTTTCCATAGAGTATTATAGCTATCGTAGTTTAAAGGAGCCGACAATGGGCACCATAGATAAAAAAAACTATCTCATCAGATAAAATTAATCACTATTTCGATATAATCCTCCTCCCTATCGCAAAAAGGTAGTGGAAAACTGCGTGAAGAATCTTTGATTAAGTAGCACTGATTACTCAAGGATTGGTAGGACAACACATCGTCATACCACGCAAAAATACAGACTTTATTTGAAGTCTTAGGTGCAAAAATATACAGGAGTAACCATGAAGGTTAGACCATCAGTTAAAAAAATGTGCGATGATTGTCAAGTGATCAAGCGCAAGGGTATCGTCAGAGTGATTTGTAAAAATCCAAAACATAAACAGAGACAAGGATAAGTATGGCACGTATAGCAGGTGTTGATTTGCCTAAGAAAAAGAGAATGGAGTATGCACTGACTTATATTTTTGGTATCGGTCTGCATAGTTCAAGAAAGATTCTTGATGCAACTGGCGTTGATTATAACAAAAGAGTCCATGAGCTCACAGATGCGGAAGCGGCAACGATCCGTAATGAGATCCAAGAAAACTTTATGGTGGAGGGAGACCTCAGAAAGAAAGTAATGTTGGATATCAAATCATTGATGGACCTTGGTAGTTATAGAGGACTTAGACACAGAAGAGGACTTCCTGTTCGTGGTCAAAAAACGAAGACAAATGCGCGTACCAGAAAAGGTAAGCGTAAAACAGTCGGCGCGGCGTAAGGGAGTAGAATCAGATGGCTAAGAAAAAATCAAAAAAGAATATTGCTAAAGGTGTAGTGTATGTTGCTGCTACCTTTAACAATACTGTAATCACAGTTACCGATGAGATGGGAAATGTCCTTGCATGGAGCAGTGCCGGTGCACTAGGCTTCAAAGGAAGTAAGAAATCCACACCGTTTGCAGCACAAGAGGCTGTAGAGGATGCAATGGCAAAAGCCAAAGAGCATGGCATCAAAGAGGTAGGTATCAAAGTACAGGGACCTGGTTCCGGTAGGGATACTGCTGTCAAGGCGATCGGTGCGATAGAGGGAATCAGAGTCTATTTCCTTAAAGATATCACACCGCTTCCTCACAATGGATGTAGACCTCCTAAGAAGAGAAGAGTATAAATTAGTAATTAGTAATGAGATATTAGTAATTGCGGGTTGCATTGCATGGCAATGCTTTTATAATATAGAACATAGAGTATAAAAGGTAATAAGATGTCAAGATATACAGGGCCCGTAGAGAAACTTGAGAGACGACTAGGTGTAGACCTTGGTCTCAAAGGTGAAAGAAGATTGGCTGGTAAAAGTGCGCTAGAGAAGCGTCCTTATGCACCAGGTCAACACGGACAGAGAAGAACGAAACTAAGTGAGTATGGTCAGCAGCTTCAAGAGAAGCAGAAGGCTAGATTTATGTATGGTGTGGGTGAAAAGCAGTTTAGAGCATTGTACAAAGAGGCGAACAGAAGAGAAGGTAATACCGGTTCTGTTCTGATCCAGTTGCTTGAGCAGAGACTTGACAATGTGGTATACAGAATGGGATTTGCAAGTACGAGAGCATTTGCAAGACAGCTTGTCAACCACGGACATATCCTTGTGAACGGGATGAGAGTGGATATCCCTTCTTTCCGTGTCAAAGCGGGAGATAAAGTAGAAGTGCGTGAAAAAAGCAAGAACAATGTGCAGATTGTCAGAGCGATGGAGCTGACAAATCAAACAGGTATGGTTGAGTGGGTAGATGTTGAAAAAGAGAAACTTTTCGGACTCTTTACCCGTATTCCAGAGAGAGATGAGGTATCGATCCCAGTTGAAGAGCGTTTGATTGTCGAACTTTACTCCAAATAATTTATAAAGCAAAGGGCTAGCACATGAAGAAAATAAAAGTCGCGCCGTTTTTGCCTAGCGAGGTAGAGGTTAACGAAATTAGTGAGACAAGAGCTGAGGTAATCGCTTATCCTTTCGAGGATGGCTATGCGGTGACATTGGCACACCCACTAAGAAGATTGGTACTGGGTAGCTCTATAGGGTATGCACCTATCTCTCTCAAGATTGAGGGTGCTGCACATGAGTTTGATTCGGTAAGAGGGATGCATGAAGACGTCGCTGTCTTTATCATTAACCTTAAAAGTATCCGATTTAAGATCAAGGATGAGCTCGATAGAGTGACTGTAAACTATAGTTTCCAGGGACCTAGAGAGATCGTTGCTTCAGATTTGAACAATGATCAGATCGAGGTAATCAATGGTGATGTTTTACTCGCTACTCTCAATGAGGATGCGGAGCTTAACTTTACTGTAGAGATCGCCAAGGGTATCGGATATGTACCGAGTGAGAACCTCAGAGAGGATGTAGACAGCGAAGCGATCGCACTGGATGCTTTCTTTACTCCGGTAAGAAAAGCAAACTATAAGATCGAGAATGTACTTGTAGAGGATAACCCTAACTATGAGAAGATCATTTTTGATATTGAGACAGATGGACAGATTACACCAGTAGAGGCATTTACCAATGCTTTGGAGACGATGAGCAAACAGCTTTCTGTCTTTAATGGTGTCTTGGATATCGATCTTGATAGTGCTCCGGTAAGAAAAGCCTCTAACAGCAATGAGCTCAAAGCGTATCTGGTCAGTGTAGATGCACTTGGACTCAGCGCCAGAAGCTTTAACTCACTGGATCGTGCCGGTATTAAGTACCTGGGAGAGCTGGTATTGATGAGTTCAAATGAGCTAAAAAATATCAAAAATCTTGGTAAAAAATCGCTAGATGAGATACAAGAATGCCTTACAGAGCATGGTTTCGGAAAAGATTCTGAGCTAGAAGATACTGTAAGAGTGAATCTTGTTAAAAAATTAGAACAACTAAAAGCATAAAGGACACCCATGAGACATAGACATGGATATCGTAAGCTGAATAGAACATCAGCACATAGAGCGGCACTGCTCAAAAACCTTGCTATTGCTATGACAGAGCATGGTAAGATCGAAACAACAGTTGCCAAAGCCAAAGAGCTTAGAAAGTATTATGAGAAGCTCATTACTAAAGCAGCACCTGGGGATTCAAATGCACACAGAGCAATCTTTGCAATGCTCCAGTGTAAAGTATCTACCAACAAGCTGGTCAATGAAGTTGCACCTCAATATGCGGAGAGAAACGGTGGATATACACGTATCATCAAAACCCGTATCCGTAAAGGTGATGCAACCCCAATGGCGATCATTGAACTTGTCTAAGTTCTGATCTCCACTGTTTTATTGCGAACACTGCAAGGCTTTTTGCCTTGATCTGTGTTGCAAATCTTTCTATCCTTACACTACTTCTTGATTTTCCTCTTTTATATTCTAAAGTAAATTTGATATACTGTCTCTATTCATGAGAACAGATACCTATACCGTCACGGACACATGTGCCTTAGAGCGCATAGACTTATCACTATTTGAAAGAGAAACACAGCTCTTGGTGCAGATATTTTGTGGACAAGAGAAGCACTTTTTGAAACAGATATCTACCTATCTATCGGAGCATCTTCCTTTTGCACATATCATCGGTACGACCACAGACGGTGAGATCGCACAAGAGCATATCACTACAGAGCACACGGTGATCTCTTTTTCATCTTTTGTACAAACAGCACTGCACAGTGCACACATTAGAGGTGAGGATGCATTTGAGAATGGTGTATATTTAGCCAGGTCTTTAGTCGAAGAGAATACAAGATTGTTGATACTCTTTAGTGATGGTACCACCACCAATGGCGAGGCCTTTCTCAAGGGGGTAGAGTCTGTTGCCAAAGAGGTAGTGATCGCAGGGGGTATGGCAGGAGACAATGGGCAGTTTATACAAACCTATGTATCCCATGGAGAAGAACTTCTGGAGCAGGGAGCTGTTGGTGTAGCACTGAATTCGGATGCTTTGCATGTCTATAATGATTTTAGTTTTAATTGGTCCCCTATTGGTGTGGAGCATACGATAGATCATGCAGAGCATAACAGGGTCTATAGTATCGACCATATGAGTCCTGTAGATTTCTATACTAAATATCTGGGAGAACAGGTCTCCGAAGCATTGCCGGCTACCGGGATCGAGTTCCCCCTGATCACAAAAAAAGAGGGAATTGATGTTGCCAGAGCAGTAATCGCAAGGCATGAAGATGATTCACTCTCATTTGCGGGTAATCTACATTCAGGGGATAAAGTGAGACTGGGATTTGGCAATGCAAAAATGATCATGAAAGAGTCTTTTACCTCTCTTGCAGAGAGCTATCAATACCCAATAGAGAGCTTTTTTGTCTACTCCTGCATGGCAAGGAGGCGTTATATGCCAGACTTTATACAGGTGGAGATCAAGCCGTTCGCACAGACTGCTGTCACGGTTGGTTTCTTTACGTATGGAGAGTTTTATCATCATGGGGATCATAACGAACTCTTGAATCAGACATTTACGGTGGTGGCGCTTTCAGAATCATCTGATGCCCAATACAGTGGGCAAAAAAAGCACAGGGAAAAGCCTTTTGGGGATACGAGTGGGTACAGTACTACGATCGAAGCATTGACCCACTTGATCAACCGCTCTACAGAGGATTATGAGCAGCAGGCAAGGGAGCTGGAAAAGGAGAAACTCTATTCTCAGCATCTACTTGAAGCACAGAAGACCTTTATCCGGCATGCGATCCATGAGACTAATACACCGCTCTCCGTGATCATGGCAAATATCGAACTTTTTGAACTTTACTATGGGAAGCATCCCAATATGGTCAATATAGAGATTGCAGCAAAAAGTATCCATAATATCTATGAAGATCTCAGCTATCTGATCAAAAAAGAGCAGGTGAAGTATCCAAAGAAAAAGATTGACCTGATCGATTTCCTTAGAAGTAGACTGGATTTTTTCGATAGTATTGCCAAGCGGTCTCATATCATACTGAATCTTCTTGCAGGAGAAGAGTGTAGTATGGTCTTCTTTAATGAGACCAAACTGCAGAGAATCATAGACAACAACCTCTCCAATGCGATCAAGTATACAGAGGATGCGGAGCATGTATCTATCGATGTATATGAAGAAGAAGCAGGTGTGGTTCTCTGCTTTATCAGTAGGTCTTTACCGATCCGAGATATAGACAGTGTCTTTGAAGCATATTATCGCGAAAGTGAGCTAGAGGATGGTCTGGGGCTAGGGCTAAATCTGGTCAAAAGGATCTGTGATGAAGAGGGGGTAAGGATCATGGTTGACTCTGATAAGGATGAGACGCGGTTTTGCTACTATTTTTCCAAGGAGGAGGAGAGGTGAAAATACTGTTACTAGAAGATGATGTGTTATTGGGGGAGGCGATCGAAAAATACCTAACCGTAACGGGTCATCTAGTGGAGCTTTGTAAGCATGGCGATAAGGCCTATGCGGTGCTCCAGCATACCAGGTATGATCTTCTGGTCTTGGATATCAATGTACCGGGGCTGGATGGGCTGACCTTGCTGGAAAAACTTCATGCACTCAAGATCCAAACCCCTACGATCTTTATCTCCGCATTGGTAGATATCGAGGATATCTCCCGTGCCTATGATCTAGGATGTTATGACTATCTAAAGAAACCCTTTCACCTCAAAGAGCTGGTGATCAAGATCGATAAGATTCTGCAAGGCAGACATATGCCTACCGAGCATTTGCGTCTCTCTGAGAACTATAACTACCATATGGAAGAGTCTATCCTACGTTTTCAAGGAGAGGTACAGATCCTCTCCAGTAGACGGCAGCAGATCATTCGTCTACTGGTCTCCAACCGTAGCCGTGTGGTGAGCTATGATATGTTCCGAGAGCTTGTATGGAGTGACAGTTATGTGGATGATGCCACGATCCGTGCAGAGGTAAACCGCCTCAAAAAATCACTCAAAGAGGATATCATCCTCAATGTACGATCGATCGGGTACATGATCGATCGACCCAAAGAGTAGTGTAAATCCGGGCTTAACGGATACTTTGTAGTATGCCTTCAAAATCTCTCAGGTAGACCATGTTGGGTCCGTCGCTGAGTGCTTTTTCTGGATCAGGATGTACCTCAAAGAAGAAGCCGTTGACACCCACTGCATCGGCGAGCTTTGCCATGTAGGGAGCGTATTTGCGGTCTCCGCCACTTTTGCCTCCTAGGGCAGAGGGCTTTTGGGTGGAGTGGGTGACATCCATGACTAGTGGATAGCCAAATGCCTTCATGTCAATAAGCTGCCTGAAGTCTACGACCAGATTGCCCAGTCCAAACATACTGCCGCGTTCTGTCAACATGATCTTGTTATTGCCACTCTCTTTGACTTTGGTGGCGGGGTGGATCATATCTTTACCGTCTAAGAATTGGGCTTTTTTGATATTGACGATCTTGTCTGTTTTGGCTGTGGCGATAAGTAGGTCAGTTTGGCGGCAGAGAAAGGCGGGTATCTGGATGATATCTGCTACTTCAGCGATCGCAGAGGCCTGAGAACTCTCGTGGATATCGGTGGTGATAGGCAGACCAAACTCTGTCTTGACACGCTCTAGTATCCTCAGCCCCTCTTCGAGTCCTGGCCCTCTATAGCTAGAGAGGGAGGTGCGGTTGGCTTTGTCAAAAGAGGCTTTGAATATGTATGGAAATGACAATTTTTCTGTCAACTTTTTGATGGATTCTGCCAACGACATAATCATCTTCTCGCTCTCTATGACACAGGGGCCGGAGATGATAAATTTTTCCTCTTGTAGTTGTCGGTATAGTGTATCTGTGCTCGTCATATGTGTTGGATCCTCTCTTGTGCTTTAATATAGTCCTCCATGGTATCAATCCCGAAGGCATCCTCTGTGGTCTCGATCATCTGTATGGTATAGCCGTTCTCCAGTACGCGTAGTTGTTCAAGTCTCTCTATCTTCTCCAGTGTGCTTGGCTCCATCTGACTATAAGTGAGTAGGAAATCTCTGGTATAGCCATAGATGCCGATATGCCGATAGAAAGAGAGTGCTTCGGGTATCTCTCCCCCTGCGCTTCTTAGGGAGTCCCACATATCACGGGGGTGAGGGATGAGGGAGCGGGAGAAGTAAAGGGCTTCTGCTTTGCTATTGACAACCACTTTGACCACGTTAGGGTCATGGAGCTCAGAGGTATTTTGGATACGCTGCATCGCACTGCTCATAGGGATATGGCTGTTCACACCGTTAGCTACTTTAGAGATAAGTTTGGGATCAATGAAGGGTTCATCTCCCTGTACATTGACAATGATATCACAGCCAAGTCCCTGTACTGCCTCTGCGATCCTGTCTGTACCTGATTGGTGTGCTGTGTCAGTGAAGATGATATGGTCTGTA
>Ga0256844_10000246_pt1 | contig 21529 bp, 27 predicted proteins | sample MusselsmetaG_FD_189100 | JGI IMG/M metagenome (GOLD analysis project Ga0256844, IMG submission 189100) | Mussel associated microbial communities from hydrothermal vent at the East Pacific Rise, Pacific Ocean - Mussels | ecosystem: Host-associated > Mollusca > Shell > Unclassified ... | reverse complement strand
TGTGTATGACCTAGTTGATTGTGGTCCTCGTAATAGGTTTATCATACGCAACGGGGAAGGTCAAGTATTTATCTCCCATAACTCAGCAGGGCATGGTATTCAATTACAACATGGTGGGAGCATCATGGTTATGTTTGGCTTTACATGGTCACTTGAGCTTTATAAACAAGTGATTGGAAGAATACACAGACAAGGACAAAAGAATATGGTGAGAATTATTCACCTAGCTGTTGGTAATGTTGAGCATAGACTTATGCGAACAATATCTAAAAAAGATGCCATACAAGGAGACTTGCTGATGGCGTTAAAGTAACCCTAAGTTTAACTTGGGTAACATTGGTAAAAGAAAAGGATAAAAAGATGAGTTTCATGGAAGAGAGAATAAAGGAAGAAATCAATAATGCGTTAGCAGAGATTGATGCAATATCTGAGTTGATGGTTGATGAAGCCATTTCACAAAAAGACAACCCTACAATTAAGAACTTGATGGAACCTGAGTTTTCACCAAAAATCAATAGACGTTTGATGTTTGCAGGGTTTAAAATAAATTTACTAAAGGCTTTATTATGATTACGATACAACTTACTGACAAACAGATGGCTAACATTGAGAAGAACATGGCACTATGTGCTTTAATTCTTGATGGTGAACCTACGGCTACGGAGCGGGACTTAGCACATGCCTACAGTGACCTTGCCACAAGTCTTGCTGAGGCTGTCCTTGCTGATGGGCAGATGGTTATGGTTGGTAGGGACGAGCAGTTGGTTGATAACTATGACAGACCCGAAAGACACAACATCAACCCCGCTAACAGACCGTCAGAAATGCAGTTAGAGGGTTACACCCAAGACCGTATGGATTTTGATAAAGCCCTTGCAGATATGTCACCAAGAAATGAAATTACAGATGAGAAGTAAGCAAGACTTGCACATGGCGTTGATTTTATTCACGGTAATGGAGACTCTATCTAAAGAAATAGTAGATGGTGTTTCAACAAATCCTTTTAACAAGAAGATTGTTTCCCGTTTAAAATCATGGTCAACCATGCGTAGGTTTTCACAAGAGGAAGCTAAATATTTAGTGGCACTAGGTGAAGACCCTTACATGGATAAGTTGAAAAAGAGTGAAATCTCATATACGGTTTACGCTTTAGAACTTCTAAAACAATGGGCGAATGATGATGATTATACTCGAAGTGCTATCGGTATATCCAAGTCAAAATTACGTGCAGGACGTGCTGTTTTTGCAATAGATATGCTCAAACTAAAACAACGTGATGCTGAGAAATACGCCAACACCAAAACGATTATTGATGAGAGCGTTATAGTAGCTAAGAAATTTTATTCATACACAAAGGAACAGATATGAAAGTACAAGTAAAAAATAATCTCGTAAAAGAGAAAAAGAAATTGGATGGGAAGTTAATGGGTCTCAACAACTTCATAAGAAGTGTTGCCTTTATGAATTTGACCACACGCCACAGAAGTTTGTTGGAGAGTCAAGCTACTTACATGACAAAATATTCGCAGGTTTTACGAGATAGAATTATTGATATTACATCACAGGAGAAAGAATAACATGAAGTTTTTAACATATACAATAATTTGGTCTATGATATTTGTTGTGTGGTCAGCGTTCCTTTATGGGATGCTTTGGTTGTTCTCTTATGAAAATATTTTCTCTTGGAAAATATCACTTGGGGTAATGGTTTTATGGATAATCTTCATAAGAATAGTAACAATGCTTGGAGGTAAGAAGTAATGGATGATAAATACTTAAAGAGACATACACAACAAAGCACAGCAGAGTTTCTTGATTATATGGATGGAATTGATGAGCTAGAAATGCAAAGACAGTTAGAGTTATATGATAGAGGTGAACGCATTAAGATGTGGCTTACTTCTGTAATTATAACATTAGGAATAGCAGTAGTTATTGTTGCTACATATCAATTAGTAGAAGGATAAGAAATGATTAAAGTATTAAAGTGGGTAGTAATAGTAGTAATAGTAATAGGTGCAATATTGTTTGCGTTAGGTAGTTACCAACACAATCAAGCTAAGAAGTTTATAGAAGGTTATGGTGGTACACAAGTACTTGTACTAGGTACTGATGATAGAGTTATGTGTAGTCATGGTATTGGATTAGTGGTTAGATACACAATGGATGATGAAGAGAAGTTAGCTCCTGTATGTACTGCTTTGTTCCATGATACTGAGCTAGGGCAGGTAAAGAAGTAATGTTTATACTAACAATGAAGGTAAATGACTATGACCAGCATGGAGAGTATTACATCACTGCGTGGAAACATGAGCCAACAGATACAGAATTACTTAGTGCTATAAAAGCAGATGATTATATGGCTAACCCTAAGATTGACTTATCTATGGTAAGAAACAACAAGGGAAGAATAGAGCCTTATGATACAAATGATTGTTGGTTCTACCTAAGAGAGATTAAATAATTGTCACATAAGACACTAAAATGCACTGGAGTATAGTCTATTGAATTAGTCACACAGTGGAGGTATGTCTTATTGGTTTATGAATACCTCAAAACTTAAAGTAGCATGGTTTACCATGTATCTTTATGGGATAAAATTTGCCAACGGAAAGACGTAAGGGGATGAGAATTCCCCAACTGTTATCAGTACACAGAGGTTGAAAAGGAATTATCGACTTCTGTGTAGTGACAATAAAATAAAGGATTTAAAATGAAACATAGTTTTTATGCAGGGTTAGTATATGGTTTTATGCTAGGGGTAGGAATGACTATTTTACTTGTAACAATACTAGGAGAATTAAAATGAGTTATTCACTATACACAAAAGATGGACTAAAAGACTTGGAAAACACACTAGATAGAATGAGTGGAGAAGCTAAACTTATAGGTCAAACTATGATTGCTAACATGAAGGGTTATGATGCTTATCACAATAAAGAAATGATGAAAAAAGATATTGAGATAGCTAAGTTAGAAGGTTATATAGAAGGACTTAAAAATGAAAACGCATGATAGATTTTGGCATGGGAGCAAGGGCGGTGTAGAATACACATACTTTTGCGATGGATTTGAGAGGGGTATGGAATATTCAGAAAGACTCATAGACAACCTGCTGAGTGCTACCAAGTACACAAAAGATGCCGAGTTAATACGGTCATTGATTGTTAAAACAAAAACTATGTTTGACGATGAACAACTAGGGGATGGTAAGTAATGAGAAACTGTAAATTATGTGAGCAACCTATTTACGACCTGAATAGGAAGAAGTTTTGTAGTGACAAGTGCATGCTAGAAAATAGAACCAATCTAAATAAAGAGTATTGGGATAAACGAGCACTTGAACCCAAGACATGTAGAAGATGTCACGAGACTGTGTGTGAACCTAAGATGCGTTACCACTGTAAATCGTGTAGAGAGATTATTGCTATGCCAACTGAACACGCTAAGTGTAAGACCTGTGATAACAAGGTTACTAGAAAAGGGTGTACGTTCTGTGCTGATTGTAGAGAGAGTCGCAAAGTTACAGCCGCTAAGAAGCAGAGTTGTACACGTAAAGAATATAACCTAGCTAAGAAGCATGGGTTGATAGATAAACCAAACAAAGACGGTACAATATCTAGCAAGTTTACCACTAGAGGTAAGATAAGATACACCGGTTATGGTAAACTGTAAGATGAAATATTATATAACAAACAAGCAAAATGATAGAATAGAACATGAGGATTATAATTTAAGTATATCTATTGCAAGAAGAAAATTACTATATAATGTTGGTGTATACGATGTTTTACAACCTATGGAAGTTAGAGCTGACGGTAAAAGGGTTGTTGATATTTATTATCAAACTTGGAAAAGTATGTTGGTACGGGTATTCGATAATAAATACCAAGAAAGAAATCCAACATATGTTGGGTGTACAATAATAAAGGAGTGGTTGATTTTCTCTAACTTTAAAGCTTGGATGGTCACGCAAGATTGGGAAGGTAAACAGTTAGATAAGGATATTATTACACCTGAAAATAAACAATACAACCCTGAAAGTTGTGTATTTGTGCATAGCAGGTTAAATAAGTTGTTATCAGGTAGTCCTAAAGATGTAAAAGGGGTACATAAAACTAAATTGAGAAAACCTTTTCGTGCAATCATATATGCTAACGGGCGTACAACCCACCTCGGATATTTCGATACAGAGCATGAAGCGTCAAGGGTGTATATAACAGCTAAAATAAAAGCAATAGAAACAGCTATATGTAACTATGAGGGAAATAAAAAACCCAAGGTTATAGCAGGTTTAAGACAGCACATAAAAGAGTTAAACAAATTAATATGAAGGATACAGAGCATTATGAGAACAACTAGAGAATTATACATGCAAGACGCAAGCTCATGGGCTGACATGACTTATCGCAATGCAATTAAGATGAGAATTTATTATGCACAAGAGGCTATGAAACAGTATAGACTTGAACGCAATGAAGAGGGTTACACCGCTTCTGAGAAAGCATTAGCCTTCAACCGTCAGCTATTGGCTGAAATAACCAAGGAGGTAAAATGACAATAACTAAATTAAGAATTAACACCGTTGATGGTAAGCAGCACACTTTTGATATGTCGCAGTACACCATAGACGAAGTAAGCGATGAGGTTGTTTTCGCTAATATTGAAGGTACTGCTGAATATGTTTTCCCAAAAGATAACATTGCAACAATTATACGAACAGGAGTTAAAGATGATACACCCGCTAATTAATAAAGAAAGTAGTCATTATGACAATAATGGTAAATCAACAATACGTGACTTTGAAGCAGATGAAAATCTTAGTGCCCTTATATCTTGGGCTAGGATTAGTGCTAAGAAGTATGAGCACCCCAATCGTGCAGCAAAAGGGCAGGTGGAGGGTGACAAGATAAAGGCTAGAACCTTTAGGGCTTATGAGGCTTTCTTGATAGGTATCATCATAGACTACCCTGAACTGCAGAGCACCTGTGCTCTTGACGTATATAGAATACTCAACATAGAGTTGGAGTACTAGATGATGCTTGCAGTGAGTGACCATGCTTGTGAGCGATACGCTGAACGTGCTATGGGTGTGAGTGGTGAGGATATGACACCACAGCAGTATACAGGTATTAGAAACAAAATACTTGCAAAACTCACCCCCGCTTTTTATTCTATAAAAGGTTTAGGTGAGGGTGAGTTTTCAGTAGATGGTATACGTTATTTAATTAGCACATCAGACGGAACACTATTAGTAGTTACTATTAAGCACAGGCGAGGTGAGGGAGACCTTCTCACACTTGCTAGGGTGCGAGGTGGTAAAATGCAAAGTGGTTCTAAAGTAAAGAAACAACGAAATAAAAGACCAAGGAGTGAACGACATGAGAGAGACAGGTAAAAGTTTTAGAGTGTTAATGCAAGCCCTTTATGTGGCATCGAAATCAAAACAAGATGTAATAGTGTGGGTTGGTACCCAACATGAGGTACACCGCATTTCAAATAAATTACAAGAAATAGCCTCTGTCTATTTTGGCAGTGTTCTAGGTAGCCCGTCACAGGTTAAACTACCCTTCGGTCCTATAATCTATGTGAAGAATATAGAAAATGTAGAGCGGGAAATTAGAGGTTGTGATTTTAGACGGATGCAAGAGCTTGTAGACAGCATTGATGAAGACAGTGCTTCGGATTTTTATGCGTACAGACAGCGACACGGACTTGTTTAATGCAATCTGAAAAACAAGTACAAACCGACATTATTAAATATGTGAAAGCACAAGGTGGTTATGTCATCAAGGTTATCAAAGGTAACTCAGATGGTATTTCGGACCTTATCATAGGGTTTGATGGGTTGTTCATAGCATGTGAAGTTAAAGCTGAACGCTACATAGACAATCCTGAGAAAGCAATGAGTGCGTGGCAACATAAACATAAAGATATGGTAAGAGCATCCGGCTCACTGTTTGTATGTTGTGCAAGTTTAGCACAGTTTGAAGATTTTTTAGCAGATAATGTGTATCTCTAGTAACCTTCGGTATAATGTAGGTAAAACAAAGGATTAATAATGGCAACAAACAAAAATGATGGTATGCTTACCGTGGACAAAGAGATACAGGCGTTGTTCAGAGCAACAGCTAAAAAAGAGGGTATGACAATTAAATACCTAGCACGTAAGCTAATACAAGATTATTGTGCTAAAAACAACTAAGTGTTAATTGGTGTACCACTTAATGTGCCACGGGCTACTATTGTACAGTGGTTAATACCCTGTATAGAGTGACCCGCTGCACCACCAACACTGCCAACATGACCACCACCCGTACCCGTGTGACCCATCTCACCTTTAACCCCCCAAGCACCACCTGCACCTCCTTGACCGCCACGATAACCTGTACCGCCATGAGCACCACTATGACCTCCCGCAGGTGTTGACGGCTTACCTACACCACCAACCCCTCCACCGTTACCACCAACACCCGCAACGTTCTTATGGAGATAATATTGACCTGCACCTCCAGCACCTCCTGTACCACCTGTACCACCAACACCACCTGCACCACCAACCTTCTTAGGCGTTGTAACGGTTTTGTATGTGACTTTAGAACCCCCTGTAACACCTCCGGTAATCAGAATAACGTTTCCACGGAGAGATGCTATCGCATAACCACTCCCTGTGCCACATGAGGCTTGCCCTGTGCCACAAGGGCTGTTAACTGTTGTACCTACTAACATACCGTTGTTAAAGTGTGCTGCAACAATCCAACCTTGACCTTGAATTATTGTATAAGACCCTGAGTAATCTTTAGGCACAGTTGCCGTATTACTCATAGCACCCCAACTAACTTTACTAGCAACAACCTGTTGTGATGTTGCAGCAATATCAGTACCTTTTGCACCCGCTTTACCAACATGCCCTGTACCACCTGTACCGCCATTACCCCCATGACCTCTTATCGCCCCTAAGTTATTTAAAACTAAAGTGGTATATGGGTAAACAAACAATCCAAACCCTCGCATGTTGTCTTGTATCTCACCGTGGTTCTCCAAAATCACTTTGGCTATACCACCGGTCAAATGTTGGTCCATTATCATAGGTGGTATGGTTACACCCTTAGCCACTCTAATAGTAATAACACTCTCGCCATGTTTACGGTGGTCAGCGATTAGCTTGGCTATATAAACCACCTGTTTTCCACCATTAACCCCATTATGATAATGGTTAGGGACATCTATAATTAAAGCTTTCTGCCATACGAGAACTGTATTAAAGTATACTTTATCAAGGTCAACACCGTTAAATTTAACGGCTGTCGGGTTGGGTGTTCCGTTTAGGTGTATAGCCATTACGCATTATGCCCGTTGTTTGTGATGTATAAAGTAGAACCTGATAGACGCACTTTCAATGAACCGGCTAATGTCGCAGATGCAGCAGTTGAACGAATATGCTCCACATCTTTTGCATCAGACTCAGTTTTAGTGTAATAGTTGCTAAGGTCAGTTGTCATTTTAGTCCATGCGGGTGTCCATGTACCACCATGTTGAGCCAACATAAACGTATGTCCATCGTGAACATCAGTTGCCATAATAACAGCATCAGTAGGGCTTGAACGCATTACTTCATATAAGTAATGTGCTGTTGAGCTTGGAGCATTTGCGACCACCCCTGCAGGACCATAATACTTACCATTTTGCAAGTGGCGAACATCTGAACCATGTGTTAGATTAGGTAACGATGCACCCAAACCTGCTTTGTCTAATTTGGTATTTATATCACAAATAGTTGACATTATAAACTCCTTAGTTCTAGTATTTTAGCTTCAAGTTCAATAGCCAAATTATCGCCCCATGTTATTAAGTCTTCACCTGTTGGTGTTAACGGTTTTGTTGGGGTAGGTTCATCACTTGCGTCAGGGTTCATTTTAGCCATACCGTATTGTAACATCAATAACATGGCTTCGGGCATTGTCATATCAGAAACAAGAGCGTTCATTTCTTCTTTGAGTTTGTTTTTCTTTTCTTCAAGTGTTGCAGTGTCTAACTCATCTTGTGTGAACTGTGGCAACACCTCACCACCATTGGCAATGTATATTTTAATCTCTTCACACTCTTTATTTCCATCTTCTATAGGTATATACGTGCTTGTACCATCATCATTGTGAATTATATATGTTGTTTTTTCTTCATTTATGTATATCATAAAAATCCTTTAAAAGTCTGCGTCAGCATGGTAATCACTTATAGAAAAACCGTGTGCGGCAGAGGGGACATCTGCCGAGAACGAAATAACAGCAGCCGTTGAGCCATCCGTGAAGGCTAAACCGTTGGTGTTAACCGTTATTGTTGGCTTCCTCCGCATCACAACAGGTCTTGGTATAGTGTATTGTCGTTTTTTATTTAATGCTGTTGTAAAAATGGTATAAGCGTACATTAAAGATATATAACTGTAATACCTCTGACATAACAACAATGTTTGACCAACAGGAAGTCTCTCAAATGGGGTAGCCACCGAACCAAGCTCTAATTGTGCTCTACCCATAACAACATAAGGCACAGCTAACCCATGGGTAACAAATTGAAGTCCGACCCTAAGACAATTAATCTGTGGTTTTGTTATTTTTAAACCTTTTGTGTGTAGTACAACTGTGTATTGTTGAAAAGTACTTGTCATCGCTGGATTAGAAATTATAGCATGAGGTACATCTTGGTGGTTAGCTCCCCCTGCACCCTCCCTGAACTGTATTATAAAACCTATTGTTATAGCAGCAGAAGCTCTAATGTAAATAGAAAACGTCAAATCTGTATCATGCCAAGGGTTTGCACCTGCTTGTGGTAATTCAACAGCCTGTATAATATAACCTAGCTTACCACCGGCAGGGATTGAGTTTAACCTTAATGTTGTTTCTTGTGTGAAACTATCAACGTATCTGCTCCCCCCTTTTAACCCAACAGCACCACCTTGATACCACCTATCCGCTTGATAACCACCTACCTGATTAGCACCCCTTTGCCAAATAGAGAAGTCACCATTTATCAATAAGTTTTTATTTTGTATAGGTGCATAGTCACCCTTATCACCTTTAACACCCTTATCACCTTTTAACCCGTGTGCACCTCTAGGTCCTGTAATCATACTTGTCTGTGCCCATGTGTGTTTATCCCACACATAATCAAGACACTCATCTACAACATGTCTAATATCAAACTCAGTGTTACCTGTATGAGGTAAATCTAGTTTAGTTGTAACAGCAGGTTTTAACCGCGTCCAACCCATCTTACCATCAGCACCCGTATGTCCATCTGTACCACGCATAGCACCAATGGTTACCCATTTAGTACCGTTAAAAAGAACAGCGTCACCGGAATGAATAGTTTTACCTATTTCATCAACATGCCCGTTGTCCGTAATAATCCATGCGTTACCTTGCTTCTTTGTTTTAGAAGCGAGGTCAGCAAACGGTATAGAACCTTTAAGCGTTAACCCTGCACCTGCAGGACCTTGTGGACCAACGGCACCTTGTACACCATCAGGACCTCTAACGTGCCCCACCTCATGCCAACCTGCACCTGCAGCGTCATGTGGAGGGGTGGGGTTATCAAATATCCACATATTACCTGTATCTTTAGCAAGGTGTATCTCACCAATCTCAGGGTTAGGTATAGCTTTTATATCTGCCTCAGTATCTTTAATAGACTTGATTTCAAGACCTGTACCTTGTTGCCCACGGTTACCTTGCGGTCCGGCAGGTCCTTGTGGACCTTCATCACCCTTAACACCACTTGGTCCTGTTGGTCCAAGTCCACCTACAACACCATCAAGACCTATATCACCCTTATCACCCTTATCACCCTTATCACCTTTATCACCTTTGAACTGACCTTTATCTTCCCACTTACCCCCATGCCAAGCAAGAGCGTGACCGTCTTTAGGGTTACCTACCTCTTCAATAATCCAAATGTCACCCTCACGACCCGTAAGAGATTTAATATAACCCTCAGTAGCATGACCACGAAGCATTAATCCTGCACCAATGTCACCTGTTGTACCTTTAGCACCTGTAGCACCAACGTCACCCTTAGGACCTCTAACACCATCAAGACCTTGAATACCTTGAATACCTTGTGGTCCTTTAATTGGTCCTGTATCAGTCCAATTTGTAACACCTGACCCTTGTCCGTTTGATACAAGCCCATGCCCGTTGTACGGTTGTCCTACTTCATTTATTATCCACATATCACCTGTGTTACCACTCTTAGCAAGAATGTTAGCTTTGGTGTCTGTACCCATTATCTGTGCATTGTGTCCTGTAACACCTTGCAAACCTTGGTCACCTCTTACCCCTGAGTCACCTTTGTAACCACGGTCACCTTTGTCACCTTGGTCACCTTTAATACCTATAACACCTTGTGGACCATCAATACCTGTGTCACCTTTGTCGCCTTGGTCACCTTTGTCACCCTTAATACCTTGGTCACCCTTAGCACCTTGGAAAGAGCCAAGATTGAACCACGCAGGTGTTGCAGTTGCACCGTGATAAGTAACAGCATCACCTATGTGCCAACCTTGTGTTGTAACCTCTGTGAGGATATATGTGTCACCTTTAGTTGGTGTAAGACTCGCTAACTGTGACTCTTTAATACGACCACGAAGCATTGTTCCTTGACCATCAATACCGTGTGTACCATCAATACCATCACGTCCCGAAGGACCTTGTAACCCTGCAGGTCCCACATCACCTTTTGGTCCTTGTATGTGCCCCGTGTCAACCCATGAAGACGTGCCTCCATTATACATATACAAATCTTTAGCATCTGTAACGAAGTAAGTATCACCATCGGTCGCACCTGTTGGGAGGGCTGTTTTGGTAGCAACAGTCCCTTTAATAGCAAGACCGTTACCTTTATCGCCCTTGTCACCTTTAAGACCTTGTATTCCTATTGGACCACCATGACCAACTGCACCAAGAGGACCTTGCATCATACCAATATCAGTCCATTTATCTGTACCCGCCGTACCTTCTACCCATTCTAAACCGTGACCCTCACGAAGCCCCGCAGTTGTTGTAGAGTGAACAATCCACACATCACCTGCTGTACCATGTCGTTTACGAACGTTAGCTTCTGTGTCACTACCTTTGATGAGTATAGACACACCATGAGGTCCCATAGGTCCTAGTGGTCCTTTTGGTCCATCAATACCTTGATGTCCTCTTGGACCTGCATCACCTCTATCACCCTTGTCGCCTTTATCACCCTTGTCACCTTTTTCACGAATAAGACCTATATCTCTAAACCCAATAGTAGGGCTTACAAAGAACAAACCATGTCCGTTATTTTGGTCAGCAGGGTCCAATATAATCCACACATCACCCGCATTTGAAAAGGAAGCTTTAGCATGGATGTTTGCAGATGTATCAGAACCTAATATGCGTAAAGAGTCACCTTGAATACCTTTATCACCTTTAGGACCGGCAGGACCTACTGTGCCACCTGCACCTGACCCACCACCTGATGAGAGAATGAAAATATCCCCCCATTCGTTTTTACTATATAGAACCTTATCATAGAGGTTATAAACTAATTCACCCTCAGCAATGTCCGTTGGTCGAGGTTTCCACCCTTTTTTATCTAATATTGTCATACAATCAACCTGTGGTGTGTTTTAAATGTTTCCTTAACTGTTGAGGTATCAGTACCGTTGGAAATGGTGCAAGTAACCTCAACCTCTTTGTTAGCTTCATCACCCGTAACCCAAATAACAACTGTTTCGTTTGTATGTGAGTCATGTATTTGCCCATCAACCGTTGACCAATCGTAAGTGATGTTATCCCCATTACTTGGCTCAGGGTCGAAGTATTTAGCTACAAGCGTGAGTTTAGCAACACATGTTTGACCTGCTTTATAATCACAAGCGTTATCATTATTGGTTTTAACTATGTCCGTTGCTTGGAAATCCTTACAACGGCTAACATCTACTGTTTTCATGGCACGTGACCGTGCTCGCCTTGCTGTTCTTATCATGTTATATCTCCACTGCAATTTCCGGTCTTAGAGCCGGCTTTTAAGAATGATTTACCGATAATGGCTTTACCACCTGCTAAACCTGAAAGCTCACCCGCTTTACCCCAATCACCACCTGTACCACCTTTGCCACCTGCATTACCACCTGTGGGGTTAGATGGTCTTCCTAGACTACCTTTTTTAGCAGGGACTAAGTAACCTCTCCCTGCTCCACCTAGACCACCATTACCACCTGTAGTTGTGTGCCAAGTGTATGTCACTTTCTTAATAGAGTAGAATTTCCCTGCGACCTGACAACAAGCAGATGCTTTATAAACACCTCTAAAGAACTCTGCATCAGGGTACTTAGGGTGTTTAGCAGGACCACCCCCTTTATTGGTAACGTTAACCATCTTACCCGCCCATGTGATTGTTGTTGTGGTTGAGTATGAGTGGTCACCCCATGAGTACCCACTACCACAACCAAACACATATTGCTCATCGGTAGCTGTTTTCTTATGTTTAGTGTTAGCACCTTTTGCACCGTCACCACCTTTACCACCACAGGCTCTAATCCAACCATCGTTAATCAATGTGATACGGGATGTTGCGATAAGACCCGCACTCTCAGGAGCAGTAACACTACCGTCTTCTCTTACAAACGCTTGTATCTCGCCTGTGTTATGTAAAGTGACATTCAACGAACCTAACGCACCTGTGATAAACTGACCGTTTACACGATTGTTTATCAGATAGATTTCCGTTTTGTTTGATGGGTTGTTTGCATCAATATATGTTTTCAAGTTTAAAGGTTTCAGTTGTTTAGGTATATTAAGTTCAAGATACGCAGCAACACCCTTGTAGATGAACGAGAACTTAGCTGTTGTAACTGTACCCGTGCTATCAATAATGTCACACCATACGCTCACATTATGGTCACCAATATGTGTATCAATATCCATCAACGCTTTAACAGCCGTATCACTACCACCGGTGAACGTACCATGGTTACTGTGCCATTTATATGTGACTGTACCTTGTGTGTTCTGAGGATGTACCGTGAACTCTAGTTTAGATGTTGCCATAGCACCATATGTTGGAATAACAGCATTTGTTCGTTTGGTAAGTGTAATCTCACCCGCAACAGAACCACATTTAGCACCGTTAAAAGAACGTCTAGCATTAGACTCAAACTCTGCCATAATAGCAGCATCAGGTTGATGGTCGAACTTAGAGTTTATCATTATTCCACCCGTACTAATTGCATTGGTAACGTTAAGACCTTGGAGACAATAAACATCACAATTTTTAAACATATCCTGAGCATAATCAACTTTAGGTAAGATGATTGGAGGTATGTTTTTAATCTTAGTCCCTTTAAACATGTCTTGGCAATATTTAGCTTCATCAAACGACAAAGGTGTCATTGTGAAACCTGTTGTATTTTCAAATGTGTTTCTAAAGTATATACCGTGTGACATATCAATCTTAGGAATATCAAGAGGGAAGTTTCTAAACGCATGGTCAAAGTTAACACCTTGACACGTTCCCACAACACCTGCTGTAGTTAGAGCATTTAACTGTGGCATATCAGCAAAGAATTTTGCATAATATTCTCTAGCACCCCAATTAATAACTTGTATCTCCATTATGGCGGGTAGCGATGATATAGCTATCTCACTGTCATCACTCCATACACGCAACTGCCAAGGGTTGGTTGAACCGTTGTTAGGTCTTTTGATTGTTTCACCTGTGCTATAATTGATACGCATATTAGTTGTAGGGTCAACATATTGCCAATGGTAGTTACCTAATACTACAAACTTATCAACATTACCATCAATGGTGTATAAGAACTCAGTATCAACATGTACGGTATCACCTACAGCAACACCTACAGTAGCAAACTTACTGATATTAAAACGGTCTTTAACTACGAAGTTAAAACAGTCATCACCCTTATAGCCATCAAAAGGTGTATAAAGTATTACTCTACCTGACTCTCTGATTGTACCATGAGCAGGGGGCAACACTATCTCGTATGTTAGCCCGTCTAACTCAGGGTCAATACCTTTTAGGAGTATATAGTTATCGCGTGTGTTCTCTCCGATTTGGAGTGTCATATCAATAGCAGTAGGGGCAAGGTTAGTTAAAGACTGTTCATCAAATAATACTTCAACGGTAAACGATACTTGGTCACCGCCTTCAACAACCTTATGTACAAGAGGAGTTATGAAACGTACACCATAATTACTTACAGCACCAAAAAGGCGGATGTCTTTAAGTATAAACACATCAATACCACGGCTACATTCGCTTTTCCACCATTGCATTAAACCATCTACAGCATTAGGCAGTTGGTCGTCAGGTATTTGCCCTGTACCACCTGCGGGCACAGGTTCAGTTTCAAAGAAAGCTGTTAACGATACTTTTGATAGGAACGGTAATTGTCTATCGTAACCAAGATATTGTGTATCATATTTTTGTGTTCCCGTGTAAGATGCTTTAAGGAAGCAGTTTGCAGGGAACTCAGGGTAGTGGACTTTATTTATGTACATTTGTGCTCCTAATAATTAATGTATTATAGCACAGTAACTCTAAACCATAAGTGTTTTATGATATACTTACGGTGACGAACTCAGTATAAGGATTTACAGTGATAATAATAGAACATTTAGGTAGGATATATAGAACAGAAAACATTAAACAGAAACAGACATGTGCCATTGCAGCATGCGAAAAGTGTGGTAAAAAATCTATAAGAACATTGCAGCAGATTAAAAACGCTAAAGGATGTAAAAAGTGTTTTTCAGGAGGGAATAATAAAACACACGGGGATGCGGGTAGTCGGTTGTACCACAGATGGTTTAAAATTAAAGAAAGATGTCATAAAAAAACATCTCCAAATTATAAAGACTATGGGGGTAGAGGTATACATATGTGTGAAGAGTGGAAAAGTAGTTACCCTGCATTTAAAAAATGGGCTTATAGCAATGGTTATGAGGAAAATACATTATTAACTGTTGAAAGGGTTGATAACGATAAAGGTTACTCCCCTGACAACTGTGTTTTTGCATCTAGGTATGCCCAAGCACATAACAGACGCGACAAACACACAAGTAAACAAGGTTTTATTGGGGTTAATAAAAACCCAAATAATAATAAATGGTACTCAACAGTGACGCATAAAGGTGTTAGGCATGGGTTTGGGGGCTTCTTTAGTAAAGAAGAAGCACGGGATGCCCGTAACACTTTTATACTATTAAATGAGTTACCTCACCAAATAAACTAACCCCTGTTGTGAGTAATGCAAACCCTGCAAAACTCACTAGCTCCTCTATACTGAAATTGTACATACCCCTGTCACCTATGCGTTGGTTAACACTCTTGGTTGATAGTTCAAACTTAGTAAACCTTGCAATCATCATTGTTGCTCCGAATACATTTTTACTATCGGGGTATTCATTTTTATATGAGTCAGAAGAGTTGATAACAACTTTATTACCACCTATTTTAAGCATCATTTTATTCATTTGGTCATAACGCATGATTGGAAATTCAACTGTACCTGTATGCACTGCAACTCTGACACCATCAATATATTCCCAATTACCCCATTGGTCTTGTTCTTTAGGTGAGAAGTCTTTGAATGTATTTTTAAAGGCAACATTTGTGAAACCACCATCAATACTATCAGCAGCCATCAACTCACCAACTTCTATGACATCACCGTATATCTTAATGTTTATTTTACATTGCTCAGGAATATATCTGTCGGTATAAATAACACGTGTAACACCTTGCTCATGTGTGGTGTCAAAAGAGCTTGTTTTAAATTTAATGTTGTTTGGTAAATGATTGCCATCAGCACTATCAAAATCGCTACCATCATCAGGTAACTCTATACCAATATCTTGTTTTGGTAAAGGTATTGTATAACCGATAGAATTATCAATCGGGTAACCGATTATCTCTGACCATATTAAACCTGTAACGTCTGTAATTGTAATATCAATCTTATCACATCTTATATTACCTAAAGCAATCGTATCAAACGGTTCATTGTTCATCAAGTCCCATGAAGCGTAACCACCTATTTCTTTAGTATCAATGAAACAAGTTGTATGGTTCTTACCATCAAACGGTGACATCTGCATGTTGTGTCTTGCTTTAAAGAAACCATCAATATCAGCAGGGGAAATAGCAGGTGAATATGAATATGAATAACCTTTACCTGTTCTCCACTTAGCATATTTAACAGGTTTATTCACATTTGTACGCAAGTAAACATAACCACCACGTTCAATCATAGAGTTAAACAAAATAGTAGGTTCAGGAGCACGAGAAACGCCCCATTTAAAGACAGAAGCCTTCACATCACCTGTTGCACTGTATTTACCCGTAATGTGCTTAATTGCCCTTTTAACAGATGGCACATTAAGCGTGTCACATACAATTTTATGTTCAAGAGCACACATCAACCAACCACCGCTACCGAGAGTTGGCACAACCCCGCGACAGTCCCAACAAAATAAGTAATTTCTTGTCTTAGCATCGTTAAAGAATTGGTTACCATAGTAGTTGGCAGTTGTAAACGATGGTACACGTACCCAACGCTCTGTCCATTTGTCAGGGTCAAACCCATCGTCCCATGCTCCATACTCTTCCGGCTCTAAAGGTCTTTCATGGTAAACAAAATCTTCACCCGACTTACCTGTAACCTTAATGAGTTTACCCTTGTATTGCAACATATCAGCAGGTAGAGGTTTACCACTAGCGTCTGTACCGTCACAGTTAACAAAAAGAACCTCATCCTCCATGTAAGCACCGTGTTCTTCTGCTTTTGCATCCCACACTCTAGGTTTATATGACACTTTATCATTATAAATCCAAATGAAATCTCCGTCTTGTATTTCAAGACCTTTCTCAATCACAGGCGATTGACAGTTAAGCAATAGCTCACTTAATGTTGGCGTAGGGTCTTTTACGTTAGACCCTTGGAAAGTAAATGTTGTTGGTAAACCTATGGTAATGATACACCTCCTTGCTTCAAGCTAAGATTATAGTTATATGTTTTTGCCATCGTGTGTCCTTATTTGTATGATGCTTTTTCAATAGCATCTGTTAAATCATCAAGTTTTTTGTTTGCTTCTTCAAGTTCTTTAACAACATCGTTAGTTGTTTTTTCCTGTTCAACATACTCAATATTCTTTAGGTCGTTGAGATATTCATCGAACAGTATAGCATAAGCTTCTTTTGTGACTGACATCTTCTTCTCATATTCAAGTCCTTTGTATAGTGAGTCAAAGTATGCCTGTTCGTTTGTTGTCCCTGCATCATAATACGCATCTGAGAACGCATGTTGTTGAGCAGCTTTCTCACGTGAGTTATATGGACTAAGGCTACCTGTAAATGCGTCTTTTATTTTCTTAAAGATGTCTTCATAGAACTCAACCTCAGCATTAACTTTATCAAGTTGTGCTTTAACCTTTTCCTCTTCCGCTTTTTTCCTTAGGTCTTGTAACTCTTTCTCAGCTTCGGCAACATCAAGTATCGCACTACCAATAGACGTGTAATTAGCTAACATTTCGTCAGTCATATTACCTAATTTAAACGCTGCGGCTAACTGTTGTTCATAGTTATCAATCGTCAAGTTACCTAATTTATGTTCAGCTTTCAATGCAACTAACATCGCTTTAGATGATTTAACAGCATACTCAGCAGAGGCTTTATCATCATCTGAAAGAGCTAGTTTACGTGCATGGAACTCAGCTTGGGCACTTATGAAATCTAAAGATGACGCTAAGTCATCAAGCTCTTTACCACAAGATTTAGCTGATGCACCACACGAACTTGCAGACGAACCACATGAACCAAGAGCGGAACCACAACCACCTATCTTACCTGCGGCTGAACCCGCTTTAGAACCTGCATACTCAACCATCTTAGCAAGGTCAGCCACGTTAGCGTTTAACCAACGTAATTGTTCAGCAGCGACAGGCGATGTTGCAGCCAACTTCATAAGGCTGTTATGAAGTGCCAACATCCCTTGTGCCGTCTGAGGTAATGATAAACCTATCTGTGCTGAACTGATTGCAAGGTCACGTTGTAGAACAGCTTGTTTCTGCCCATCTGTCATAAACGCTTCTTGGAAGTCCTTAACACCTTTAGCAAACTTAGCCATACCGCCCGCAGCTTTTATCATTGCATCAGCAACCTCATAACCACCCTCTACTAAAGGAGCTAAAGTATCACCCATATCTCGCATTGCTTTCTCAGCAAGTTCGTATGTTGTAACAATTCTAATTAAGGCTTCACCCGCTGCTTCACCATCATGTGAGAACTTTTCAAGTATTGGTTGTAAAGTTATAAGCGACTCAGCCCATCTGTCCATATCACCTGCGATAGCTCCTTGGATTAGTTGTGCTCTTTGTGCAGCATCCATACCCTTGAAGTTCAAGTCTTGAATAGATGTTTCCCATATTGCAGATGTTGCAGCGAACTCTGCTGCTGATACACCTAACGCTGATGATGCACTTCTGATTACTTCAACACCTTGACGGTAAGCTTCTGTAATCGGTTCCATGATAGCACCGTTAGCTGAGCCCATATCAGTACGTTTGCTATCTGTACTCGCACCTATACCTAAGAAGCCTGAGTTCTCAGTTACTTCAATCATGTATTTAGTTGCTGTCATTTGACCGTTGTTAATCTGTGCAATCGTTGCAGCGTCTAACGAGATACCTGACTCCATCAACTTAGTGGTTGAGTCGTTGAAGAACCCTCTTTTAGTTACTTCGGTATAGCCTGTACCTGAGAGGTCAGCACCCATGTTCTTAGCTGAGATAAGTGTCATGTCAGCAATCGTTTGAAGACTACCAACCATCTTCCCTGAATGTTTAAGTCCAAGTGTGCCTATATCTTCTAAGTCTTTTAAAGAGTTTTCAATAGTTTTGCTGTTAGCAGTTGCATTGGCTGTTGCACGTTTCTGTGCCTTCTCTAAGTCTTTAGCGGCTTTGTTGCTGAACATTGCCCCTGCCACACCCACAACAGCAGATACAACAGCACCAATACCACCCATACTGTCAAGTATACCGCCCTTCTTACCACTACCAAACATACCTGAGAACATGCTACCGATAGCACCGTCTTGTTTGAACAACCCTGCAAAAGTTGTCGAGAAGTAATCTTTCATAGGTTTGAGCATAGAGTCAAGGAAACCGCCCGTTAACGTTTCTAACGCTCCTTTGAAGTCTAACTTCATTAGTTGGTCGAACGCACTCTTACCCGCTTCTTTAAGGTCTTTAATAACCCTGTTCCATGCGGCAACAGACTTCTTATTAACATCCTCTTGTGCTTTAACAACTTTAATCTTCAAGTCGATGAGTTTCTTCTCACCTCTAGCACCTTTTGGTAATCCCTCAGCTATAGCGGCAGCTTTATACTTTTCAGCTATTTTAAGTTTTGCTTTAGCGACTTTAAGAGCTTTCATGTCAAGTTGCACTTGCGTATAAAGGTTGCTGTTCTTAGCATCGTTCATATCAACAATAGCTTGTTCGAGTTTCATTTTCGCTTCAAGTAAGGCTATTGCATCACGTGATAACCTATCAGCGTCCCTTGCTGCTTTGTTACTACCACCACCGCCTCCTCCAACACTCTTGTTCTCAGACGCTAAAGCTTTTTTAAGCATTAGTTGTTTACTTAAAAGTTGTGTTTTGGTTTTTTCAATATTTTCAAGAACAGTTGCTGACATTTCCAATTTCGATGAAGACTGTAACTTAGTTAACTTATTGTTTAGACTAAATATATCATCTTTCAAATGTTTTGACCGTAAATATGTACCATTTAATTGTTGTTGCAATACAATCTGTTTTCTTTTTTCTTCTGTTATTAGTTTGGTGGCTCTTGCTGAGGCAACACCTCTTTCTTTAATGTCAGGTTTACCTGTTGGACCAACTACACCTGTTGAATTGGCTTTAACTTGTTTAGCTGTCTCAACACCCTGTACTTTTATCGCACTTATTAACCGTTCTTTACTTTTGATAAGTTTTTCATTAGCTATGATTTGGTTTTTGGTTGATGATGAGTCTGAAAAAAGCCAAGCGTCTTTTAACTCTTGGTTCTTAGCTTTCAAATGGTCAACATCCACGGTGAGTTGTTTAACACCTTTACCCATTGATTTATTAATGTTAGCTACAACACCGTTACCACCTATCTGACCTAAAGCATTAACTAATTGACCTATTAATGGTATATACGCAACTATATCACTCAAGGCTTTAAGAATTACATCAAAACCTTTTTTGGTGTTACTCGCTGCTATACGAACCTTGTCAATATTAACTTCCAATTCAAAGAAATGAGCGATACCTGATTTAATATCGTTCCATATACTTTGAAAAGATAACGTCATACCTTGTGACATTTGTTCCGCTTGTTTTTTAAGGTCAACTGTTTTATCACCAACACCCGTTAAGGTATCTATCATTTCTTGGAAGAAACTACCTCCGCCACGTAAACCGTCTATCAGTTGTCTTGTAAGGACATCCATGTCTTTAACAGCAGCATTAAACCTCTCAGGGTCAACAGCCATTATTTGTTTTACAAACTCACCTAACGCTTTATTCGAGTCTTTACGCATCGCTTTAGCAAATTTCTTTTGTTCAAACCCTAAAACCCTAAACATTTCAAGATTTTTAGCTGAGTCTTGATTAAGTATCTTACCTAAACGTCTAATGTTTGTACCGATGGTAGACGCATTGAACCCTGCTTTAGATAGCACACCATTTAAAGCGAGATACGCCTCTTTAGTTAAGCCAATATTCTTAGCAGCGACAAGAGCGTAGTTGGATATAGTAGAGAAATCACCAATACTTAATCTTGTTTCATTGGCAACATATGCCATTTGGTCACCCAACTCTCGTGTTGCATCTGCACCAAGAGCATATACATTGATTAAAGATGACATTGCAACAGCACCCTCGGACATTGAGTCACCTGTTATAAGTGATAATTCACGCAGAACTTGGGTAGCGTTGATGAGTGTTTGTGTTTCATCAATCCCCGCACGACCTAATGTTATTAACCCCTCTTGAATGTCACCCAAGTCTCCACCGTAAGCACCACCTATCTCTGAAACAGCGGATGTCAATGCTTTCGCTTCTGTTTTTGTTTTACCAAGTACAGCCATATTTTGATACATAGAGTCATTTAGGCGTACGGTTTCATTTGCAACAGCTCTTATACCTCGTGCTAAATCATAAACAACTTTTGTTGCTGCACCGTAGACACCCACCGTCCGTAATGGGTTATGACCATTCCAATTTACACCATTGTCGTGTTTCTTCTTTTTAGCAGCTTGTCTGTTTAATTCTTTAAGTTTTTCGAGAGATATACTTTCAATACGTGCCATTTCTTTTTCGTAAGCTTTTTTAGAAAGTCTCTCTTGGGTAGCCATGTACTTTTTAATCTCAACGTCTCTAACTCGTTTTTCTGCTAACGCGGCTCTTGTTACACCATGTATCTGTGCATCAGT
>Ga0256844_10000245_pt1 | contig 21583 bp, 17 predicted proteins | sample MusselsmetaG_FD_189100 | JGI IMG/M metagenome (GOLD analysis project Ga0256844, IMG submission 189100) | Mussel associated microbial communities from hydrothermal vent at the East Pacific Rise, Pacific Ocean - Mussels | ecosystem: Host-associated > Mollusca > Shell > Unclassified ... | reverse complement strand
CAGCGCTTCAATGATAAACCTAGCCACCAGAGGATGGTTGCAATTCACGGTGTTGCCACAACCGCTATAATTTTTATAGCGCATGGGATCATCATTTTCGAGGTGATAAAAACCACGATTCATCAATCCCTTAAAGTTGATCGTTGGGCCATCCTCCCCGCCTTCCGCTGTGTGATTAAACGCCACATCGAGTATGACACTGATTCCTGCTTTATGTAATGCCTTTACCATATCACGAAACTCAGTCCGGTGGCTGCCGGAGAGAGGATCGATGCAATATCCCGGATGGGGGCAAAAAAAGGAATGGGTGGCATAGCCCCAGTAATTTTTCAAATCAAGATCCCTTGCCTTATCCGGAAGGTCCTGTTCATCAAAAGCCATGACTGGTAAAAGCTCCACCGCAGTAATTCCAAGATCCTGCAAATAGGGAATTTTTTCTATAATCCCGGAAAAAGTCCCGGGATGGGTGACTTTTGCTGAAGGGTGGCGCGTAAAACCTCCCACATGGAGCTCATAAATAATCTCTTCTTCACGCTTTTGCCGTAAAGGTTTATCCCCTTCCCAGTTATATCTTTTTCTCGGTGAGGCCATGGCTCGCATGGATGCTGGACCACTTTTTTGTTTAGGATCACGATTATACTTTCTCTGCCACATCACATCGGTAACAACTCTCGCCCAAGGGTCCAGCAATTCAATTGATGGATCAAAACGACATCCAGGGTCACCATTATCCGGGCCATCAACCTTCCAGGTGTAGGATATTTTTTTCTGCCCGCTGAGCCCTTCCACGAAGACATGCCAAAAGAAGAAATTTCTGTTTTTTACCGGATCAAGATCAATAATCTGAAGAGGACTAGTGGAATCGGGATGCTCATAAAGAAGAAGCTGAACAGCTGTTGCATGTCTTGAAAAAATACAGAAGTTGATTCCTTTATCGCTAATAGTTGCACCAGGAGGAAAGCGATGCCCGCTTGTAGTGCGGTATGGTTTTAAATGATTCAACTCACTCATTATCAATCACCTTAAGGGTCTGGCTGGCGATTTCATACTCTTCATCGGTGGGAACAACCAGAAGTTTTACCCGACTATCAGCGGCTTGAATCTCCATGGGTTCCTTTTGACGAATGGTATTTTTCTCATCATCAAGACTCACACCAAGCCATTCCAGCCCATGACAACTTTGCTGCCGGATCGTTGCGGAATTCTCGCCAATTCCGCCGGTAAAGACAATACAATCAACTCCGCCAAGAACTGCCATATAGGCACCGATATACTTTTGTAGACGATAACAAAACATGGTGAGCGCAAGATTTGCCTGATGATCTCCATTTTCCGCCGCTTTGCTGATGCAGCGCATATCATTCTCACCGCAAATTCCCTTCAGACCACTTTTTTTATTAAGCAATGTATCAAGTGTGTCCATATCCATGTCGTTTTCCCGACCAAGATAGAAGAGAATAGCCGGATCAAGGTCTCCACTGCGTGTGCCCATGACCAAACCTTCAAGGGGAGTCATGCCCATGGAAGTATCAATGCATTTTCCTCTCTTTATGGCCGCTGCACTGGCACCGTTACCCAAATGGAGAGTGATAATATTTAACTCTTCAAAGGGTCTGCCAAGATAGTGTGCGGCTTGTCTTGCAACATAGGCATGAGATGTTCCGTGAAACCCGTAACGCCGAACTTTTTGTTTTTCATATAAATCATACGGCAAGGCATAGAGATAGGCATGCTCAGGAATAGACTGATGAAAAGCAGTATCAAAAACTGCGACCTGAGGGACGTCCGCCGCATGTTCCATTGAGACCCGGATCCCCATTAAATTAGCAGGATTATGCAAAGGTGCCAGAGGGATTAGTTCTTCAATTGCTTGAATAACGGTTTCATCAATACGTACCGGCTCATGAAAGGCCTCACCCCCGTGAACTACCCGGTGTCCAATCCCTGCCAGTGCTGTCACATCAACAAGTGCACCGCTTTCCTGCAGCATTTCATCCATCACTGTGATGGCACTTCTATGATCAGCAATTGAAACACTTCGTTCAAACACCTGTTCAGCCCCTGAACAACCAATAAAAGAAAGTCTGGCAGTACTTTTTGCATCTCCGATACTTTCTATCATTCCTGAAGCCAGCACAGAAAGATCCGCCTTTTTAAAAAGCTCAAATTTAAGGGATGACGAGCCGGAATTCAGTACCAGTATTTTCATAATTTCTCTTTTACAATTCTATTATTTCCATCTTATGATTGGTGTTAGGATGTTCAGGGGACGGCCCCTCAGCTTTAATAAAACAGGTTCCTTTTAAGCCATGTCTTTTCACACATTCACGGGCCCTTGCGCCCCAATCTTCTGGAACACTCGCTTCCAGAACAGGACAGACCCCATAAGAAAACATAAGATCCTGACACGTTTTAAGGGAGGAAGATATTGCAATAATCCAGACTGGCAAGCGATAGCGGGTCAGGCTTCTCGCCATATATCCGCTTGATGTAAGGGCAAGGATTCCTGCAGGAGAATCAACACTTGCAAAGATATTTTCAATACTGCCTGCTATCAAATCAACGGTGCTGGTTTTGTAGTTTACCGCCTGTGGTTTAAGAATAAACTCAAAATGTCTATGGATTCGATGAGGTTCAGTAGCCGCTGCAATTTTTGCAAGCATCTGTACTGCCTCCAAAGGATATTCCCCCATGGCCGATTCCTCAGAAAGCATGACACAGTCTGTCCCGTCAAGAATTGCATTGGCCACATCAGTAGACTCAGCGCGTGTGGGCCTGCGGTTTCCAGTCATGGACTCCAGCATTTGAGTGGCTGTAATTACGGGCTTGCCATAGATATTGGCTCTGGCTGTGATCGTCTTCTGGGCAATGGCAATCTCCTCAATGGGAATTTCCACTCCAAGATCACCTCTGGCCACCATAACTCCATCTGTGACTTCAAGAATTTCATCGATGTTTTCCCAGACGCTTGCCCTTTCTATTTTGGCAATGATAAAGGGATCATATCCCATTTCAGCAGCTGCCTTACGGACATCAATGACATCTTGTGCATTATTCACAAAAGATTGTCCAACCGCATCCACACCGTTTTCCAGTGCATATTGCATACATTCACGGTCTCGTACAGTAAAAGCGCTGGTGCCCAAATCAATTCCCGGAATGTTCAACCCTTTCCTGGGGTAGAGTCTGCCCCCAGCGACAACCTTGCAATGGATGTCCTCTCCTTCCACCTTTTCAACAACAAGTTCTATCAGCCCATCGCTAAGAAAAAGAATGTCTCCTTTGTTTACCACTCCTGGCAAAGACGTCATGGTCATTGAAACACGCTCCACAGTCCCCGGAATATCTTCTGCAGTCAGAATAAAGGGTGCATCCTTTACAAGTGTAACAAAATCTTCTGCCAAATCACGAATACGCATTTTAGGCCCTGGTAAATCGGCAAGAATGGCAACACGTCTTTCGAGCTTTTGAGAAGCAGCACGAATCTTTTGTATCACTTCTCCATGGCTTGCAAAATCTCCATGGGAAAAGTTTAGTCTAGCCACATTCATCCCGGCCTTAATCATTTTCTCTAACATCTGCGAAGAGTCAGAGGCAGGGCCTATGGTGCAAACCAGTTTTGTTTTGTTTTTCGGAAGAATTTTCATATGAATAATTGGAGATTGCTGTTTTGTGTAGTTGTGATCAGGGAGACCAGTAGACAGTAAGTGGAGTTAATTGTTGTTTCAGCACAAATCGAATGGGCATAGCTTCGAGTGGGCCATCCCCCAAAGCCTTGTTCAGAATATCTTTTTTCTCCTGGCCTGTGATATGTAAAAAAAGTTGTCTGGAATCCAAAATCACCGGCAAGGTGAGACTCATTCGTTCATGGGGGGCAGTGAGTGGTGCCAGCGCCATGCAAGTCCTGCCTGAGTCCATTTCTGTTGCAGCAGCTAGTTTTTCAGCGCAGGGAAATAAGGATGCAGTGTGTCCATCTCCCCCCAAACCAAGCACCAGCACGTTAAAGGGTCTGGAAATGTTTTGTAATTGCTTTTCACATCCCTTTTCCCCCGCACTCGCTGTTACAGCCGAACTTTTCATGCCGATAAAGTTGGCAGCTGCTGCTTTATTTTGAAGAAGATGGTTTCGCACAAGACGCTCATTGGAGTCTTCATCTGTTGCCTCCACCCAGCGTTCATCCACGAGCGTAACATCAACATCTTTCCAGGAAATATCCAGTAAAGATAAGCGTTCAAACAATGCCACCGGAGTTGAACCGCCGGACAAGGCAATGCTTGCCCGGCCACTGGTTGAGATTCCTTCTTTCAACAATTTCCCTATCTGTCCAGCTAATTCTTCTACCAGACTCGTTCGATCTGAAAATTCTTTTATAATTATCGCCATGATTAAATTGTTCTTCTAGGAATGCTTTCTGTGATTAAACAATACACCATCTTCAGGAATCTTTGGCCATTTCAATTTAACCGGAAAAGGTTTTACATCCCATATTTTCTTACTGTAATCCATGATGGATCGATCCGATGAAAATTTGCCCATTCGCACAGCATTCAAAATGGACATTCTTGCCCAGTTATCCTGGTCCTCAAAAGCTTTTCCAACACGATCCTGACAGTCAACATAGGATCTGTAATCTGCGAAAAGAGTGTACTTATCATCGTAGAGAAGCGAATCAACAATGGGTTTGAACAACTCTGTGTCGCCGCGTGAGAAGTATCCGGATGAAATCAGGTCGATAACTGCTTTAAGCTCCGCATCATTGTGATAATACTCTTCAGGTCGATAACCGGAATTCTTCAGCGCCATAACTTCTTCAACATTCAAGCCAAACAGAAAAAAATTGTCAACGCCCACCTCTTCCCGAATTTCAACATTTGCACCATCCAGTGTGCCGATTGTTAAGGCTCCATTCATTGAGAATTTCATGTTTCCTGTTCCTGAAGCTTCCATACCTGCCTGTGAAATCTGTTCTGACAAATCTGTCATCGGATACACAGTATGACCAATTTTAACATTGTAATTTGGAATAAAAAAGATCTTCAGCCGATCTCGCACATCCGGATCATTATTTACAACTCTTGCAACTGAAGTGATCAGTTTGATTATCCGTTTAGCCATGAAATAACCGGGTGCTGCCTTGCCACCAAACACGAAGAGGCGAGGGGGGATAGCGATATCAGGATTTGCTTTGATCCGATTGTACAGGGTGATAATATGGAGCACATTCAGATGCTGACGTTTATACTCATGGATCCTTTTCACCTGTACATCAAACATGGCTTTGGGGTCCACCAATTGATCAATATGCTGAAATATTTTCCCCGCTACTTCCCTTTTATTATCCTCTTTAACTTTGCGCCATGCTTCCCGAAACGGTTTATCTTCTGCCATTTTTTCCAGCTGTTTTAATTCACCAAGACTGGTCAGCCATTGCTCGCCAATGGCTTCAGTGATCAATTTGGTGAGCCGCGGGTTACTCACAGCAATCCAGCGTCTGGGTGTGACACCATTTGTAACATTACGGATCTTACCCGGATACATATCGTTAAAATCAGCCAGAGTGTGTTTACGTAACAAGTCTGTGTGCATGGCTGCCACTCCGTTAATTACCTTAGATCCCACACAGGCAAGATTTGCCATCCGCACATAGCGAGGCCCTGATTCATCAATAATCGACATTCGACTTAATCGTTGATCATCACCAGGGTATTTTAAGCGAACATCGTTTAGAAAACGGCTGTTAATCTCAAAAATTATTTCCAGATGCCTTGGCAGAAGATTAGCAAACAGATCGAGCTGCCACTTTTCCATGGCTTCAGGAAGCAGGGTATGATTTGTGTAACAGAGGGTCTTACGGGTAATCTTCCAGGCAATATCCCAGGAGTAGTGATGCACATCCATCAAAAGTCGCATCAACTCAGGGATGGCCACTGATGGATGGGTATCATTCAGCTGCCCCTGAAAATTATCAAAGAAATCATCAAGACTATCATTGGAAAAGAGATGGATACGAATCATATCCTGCAATGAACAGGAAACGAAAAAATATTGCTGTTCAAGACGCAATTGTTTTCCCCGAAACTGTTCATCATTGGGATAAAGCACCTTACTTATGGTTTCAGCACTGATTTTGTCTTCCACGGCTCCGTAATAATCACCGGTATTAAATTCTTCAAAATCAAATGAAACAGGAGCTTCTGAGCTCCACAATCTGAGAAGATTAATGTTATTTACTTTAAAACCGGGAATCGGTGTATCGAATGGAACACCAGTAATAACCCGGGATGGTATCCAACGTGTTCGTCTGTTTCCTTTCTCGCAATGGTACACTTCCGTATAACCACCAAAACCAACATCACAGGCCAAATCCGGTTTTTTTATCTCCCAGGGGTTTCCTGGATGCAACCAGCGATCACTAAGTTCTTTTTGCCATCCGTTAACAATCTCCTGATCAAACATGCCGTACTCGTAACGAATGCCATAACCGATGGCGGGAAGCTGCAGCGAGGCAAGCGAATCCAGATAACAGGCTGCCAGCCTTCCTAATCCGCCATTACCAAGTCCAGGTTCCTCTTCATGGTCGATAAGTTGTTTCAGATCCATGCCGGATTCTTTTGCAGCTTGTTCAAACTCATCATAAAGCCCGAGATTCACAAGATTATTGTGAAGATGCGGCCCCATGAGAAATTCTGCTGAAAGATAGCATACAATTTTTGATTCTTTATCCAGTAAGGCTTCCACAGAATTCACAAATAGATGCTGCATCCGATCCCGAAGAGTCTGAGCAACGGCAAGATAACAATCGTTCAAACTCGCTGTTCTGCTGCTACTCCCCTGCTTATAAAAAATATTGTAAGCAAAGGCACGCTTCAGTTTGTTGATTTTATCTTTCTTAATATTTCTTTTTTGTTTTGTAGAACCCATTACAGTCTCCTGAAAGAAGAATCTCTTATAAAATATTACTGTTCTGAAACAGCCACAGCCTCTTCAAAACTTCCGCCAAGGGCAAGGTGAAGCTTAACCCGATTTACCAGACGCTGACCGGCAACATCCATCTCGGCAATATTTGATGCTATCCATTTATTCTCCACGGTAAGAACATCAAGCAGAGAAATCTGACCAATTTCATACTGCTGCTTCGTTTGATCCAGTGCTTTTTTATTTTCCTTCACTTCAAACTTTAAAAACTCCTCCCGTTTGAGGAGATGCTCTTCTGCTGCAAGCAGGCCTTCGACTTCTTTAAATGCTTTAAGAGCTGCCTGGGCATAAGAAGCAATGGCTTCTTTCTGTACAGCTGTTGCTTTATCTACTTCGGCCTCAATGGCACCACCAGTATAAAGAGGACCAAAAATACCTGCACTTAGACCTGCTATTGCATTATTAATTGAGTTTATACCAAGGCCAAGGGAGAATTTAAAACGGGGAAGATGGAGAAGTTCAGCCTCTTTTTGTTTATAAAAAGCTGCTGCCACCCGATGCTCAGCTGCAATAAGATCGGGCCTTCGTTCCAATATTTCCGATGGAATACCAGCTGGAATGGGTGGCGGAACGGCAACGAGTTTATCGGCAGTTTCTATATCCGCTGAAGGATATCTCCCTAATAACAGCTCCAGGCTGCGGAGTGCATCCTCAGAAGCTGACAGGGCCTGACGGGCTGCCTCCCCTGCTGATGCGACAGCCCCGCGTGCCAAATGCACATCTCGCCCCGTCCCCTTACCGATCTCCTGCATGATTACGGCAATTTCAACTCTCTTCTTCTGGATGCCAACAATCTTCTCAGCAAACTGGTGTTGAAATTTTGCCGTATTTGCCAGAAACCAGCCATTGGACACAGATGCTGCCAGCGACTGTCTTGCAAATCGATAATCCGCCACTGTTGCAGCTGTTTTTTCCTCAGATCCCGCAATGTCAGTGCGAATACGCCCCCAAACATCAGCTTCCCAGGAGATCGACAATCCGCCAAGGCCTCCACCTTTACCGATTCCTGAACCTTCATATTCTGTGTCTTTATAGCCTCCACCGTAGCCAATTGTGGGTTTGAGACCCGCTTCGGCCTGCCGGGTCAGTCCATCGGCCTGCTCAACCCTGGCTTCAGCAATCTTAAGACCGGGATTTGCAGCAAGGGCCTCATCGGTCAACTTTATCAAAGTCTGGTCATTAAAACTCTTGATCCAACCATCATCAACAGCTCCCTGCCCTGCTTTTTCAGCAAAGTTTTCTGGTACCCGCTCTTCCACGACTTTACCCTTGATAGATGCGGTAGCTTCCTCATGCGTTGCAACCTGTCCTGCACAACCATTGAGAAAAAATATGACAAGACCCGAAATAGCGCCGTTTAAAAGGAATCTCTTCTTTATTATAGTATTTTTCATAATTACTCATTCCTGCCTGATTAATGAAAATGCATGAAATTTCGCCAGCTTTCTACACGCAGTAAAATCCGTCTTAAAATTTGAATATGGTGAGCCCGTTCGCTATATATTGCCGCAACAGCATCACTCCCCATTGGAATATAGAATTCACTCATATCCTCTTCAAACGTTAGTAAAACGGGTACTAACCCCTCTGGCAACTGCTTTGACATCGAAACCATATCTCTTTGTGCAGAAAGTTCACCCTCTGCAAGAGCAGGAAGGATTTTACTAACCCTGGCCTGGAATACCCGACCTGGAATACCTGGAAAGATCACTTCTGCCGCATTACCCACCTTAATATTTTGCATGGGATGTTGGCTGAAACCAGCCACAAATATTTCAGTATCAGCATTTATAAAAGTCATAACAGGTGCCATGGGAAAAGGAACCGCCATCTGACCGGGACGCATCATAAGATGGGTAACAAAACCTGCCCCCGGAGCCCGAACAGTGCAGCTGTCCAGGTTAAACCGGGCTGTCTCCAATTGCCCCTCAAGGCTGCCCACTTCTTTTTCATACAAATCAATATCAAACTTGGCTCCACCGGCAAGCTTAACCAGTTTGCGAGAGTCTTCCAGACGCTTTCTGGAAAAATCGAGCTGTGCCTGAAGAGTATTGACCTTGGCCTGAAAAGGTATGGGATCAATTTTGAACAGTATATCACCCTCCTGTAGGGGGACATTAGTTTTTACTGGTATCTCGATCACCTTTCCACGAACATTTGAAACAATGTCTGTTGATATAAAATAGCTTCTGGCAGTCTTGGACGCAGGATGAAAATAAGCCATGCTGGCCAGTATGGTTCCCATCAGGATCACCGCACCGAGAAATACTGTGGTAATTGTCCATTTATTGATTGGAATCTTAAAAATTTTAATTATGATCCAACAAAAAGTAAAATAGATCGTTAAAAGTAGAAGTTCCATGTTTAGACCTCCTTAGCCAATGGTTTTGGCTTTTGAACAGGAGTTGATTTAAGCTGTTGCTCAAGAGCCGTTACTCTGGCTTTTAAAGCTGCAATTTCCTGATTTTTGGTATCCACAACAACTATTTTCTTTTTCTCCTCATCACGTACTCCTCCCCATCCTTCTTCGTGATTATAGAGTGTGGCCCATATCCAGAGAAACGGCCAGAGAGCATGCATAAGAAAAAGACTAACCCAGCCGGCGGTATGAATAGCCTCAAGATGCGGATGATTTCTTTTTTTTGCAATTTCATATGGAATATCATGTATATATATTATTGCATACAAAATAGTAATGACCACTGTGATCAAGATACCTAATGCGACGAAATCAAGTACTCTGCCGTCCATACCGAACCTCCTTTGAATAGGAACAAAAACAAACTCTTTAGATAAAAAAAACGGTTTTCCAATGTAGCATAAACTTATTATATGCTTTGCTTACAAATAAATATACTAATACTGGCAACCGACACCCGCTTGGCATATTGCGTCATTTTATTGGCAGTGTGCGACACACAAAAACAGTATTAACTTCCTGTTATAGCATCAGGACAAAAAGAAGCAATTGAAATTACTACACTTAAAAGGGGGTACAGATTGTATTATCAATGCACGGATCGACAATAAAATTCAAAACAACCTGCCAAGGTCCCAATACCACAAAATTTTGAACAAAATATTGTGGCCATTGGTTGTGGAATAAAGAATTTAAAACGGGTTCATCACAGAGACCTAATCTGCTCATTGTTATCCAAAAAGAACGCTGGGGATGCTTCCCCTTCCCCATTTTTCTCTTCTACTGTCTGCACACATCAGCAAATTCTCGGCAACGGTTCACCCGACAAAGATTCCACCAGACGAGAGCCTCCTGAAACAGTCGTGAGCACCACTCTACCTGGATACTTTTTGCTTACCCTGCCAATGATAGCACTATCAGCTCCTTCTTTAACTGACCGCATGGCCTGCAAAATTTTTTCTGCATGATCAGGGGCGACAAGGGCAATACATTTACCTTCATTGGCAAGGTAGAGCGGGTCAAGCCCCATAAGTTCGCAGGCACTGCGAACCTGGCTGTGCATGGGGATTTTTTGTTCATCTATTTCCATGCACAGGTTGGTGGCTTTTGCAATTTCACTTAATGTAGAACCAAGCCCCCCCCGAGTAGGATCTCTAAGGGTATGAATTAATTGATGTCCCTGTTCAAGCATTTTTTTCGTGAGATAATGAAGCGGACAGCTATCACTTTGTACGTTGCCACCTATCTGCAATCCTTCCCGGCTGGTGAGTATGGTTATACCATGATCAGCCAAAGTCCCGGACAGCAAAATTATATCGCCATCCCCTGCCCGCGTGGTCGTAACCTCAACCCCTTTATCCACCACACCAATACCTGAAGTATTGATAAAAATTTTATCTGCCTTGCCAGAAGGAACAACTTTGGTATCACCCGTTACAACGGGAACTCCGGCGTAATCGGCAGCATCGGCAATACTTTTTATAATCAATTCAAGTTGGTCAAGCGCAAAACCTTCTTCCAAAATCAGCCCCAGGCTCAGACAAAGTGGTTTTGCCCCGCGCATGGACAAATCATTAATGGTGCCATTCACTGCCAATTCGCCAATGTTACCACCGGGAAATATTATTGGATCAACAACATAAGAATCTGTTGAAAAAGCGAGCTGTCCCTGCTGGACTGGCAGCACAGCAGCATCTTCCAGCTGATTGAGTAACGGATCCTTGAGATATTTCAAAAAAAGATCATTAATCAAATTTTGGCTGGCAAGGCCGCCACTACCGTGATCAAGCAATACACAATCATTCATGGTTGTTCCTCCAAACCGCCATAGCGGTGCCATGCAGCACAGGTACCTTCACTGGAAACCATGCAGGGACCAACAGGATCTCCAGGCGTGCAGCGTTTACCAAACAGAGGACAATCTGCTGGCTGGCAGATACCCTTTAATATTTCTCCGCAACGACAGCCTTTGGGTTCTGCTGATGGAGCAATCTTAATATTGAGCTGTTTTGTCACGTCAAATTCTGAAAACTCTGCACGCAGACCAAGTCCGCTTTTCTCTATCATGCCAAGCCCCCGCCAGTCGCTGTCCACAGGTTCAAACACTTTTGCAACAATCCCCCGTGCCTTAACATTCCCTTCTTTTGTAACCACCCGGCCATAACAGTTTTCCACCCTGGGTTCATCAAACTGCACCTGTTTAACAAGCGCCAGCACTGCCTGAAGAATATCAGTTGGTTCAAATCCTGCCACCGCGCAGGCAAGGCCATACTCCTCAGCTAGAAAAGTATACATATCGGAGCCGGTAATAATGGAAACATGGCCAGGGCAGAGCAGACCGTCAAGCTGCAATGCCGGATCTTTGAGTAAAGCTTTAAGGGGTGGTGGCATAATTTTATTGGCCGGAAAAATACAAAAGTTCTCACAGCCGAGTCTTTTGGCCTCAAGAACTGTGGCTGCAATAGTGGGAGTGGTGGTTTCAAAACCAACACTTGCAAACACCACCAGAATATCCTGATTTTTCACGGCATGAGCCAATGCATCCATGGGCGAATAAACAATTTCCACTTTGGCACCAGCCGCCCGGGCTCTGGCCAGAGAACCTTTTTCTCCGGGAACCCGGATCATATCGCCAAAGGTGGCAACTGTCACATCCGGTAACATCGCCAACCCCACAAAAGCGTCAATCACACCTGATGGTGTAACACAAACCGGGCAGCCCGGCCCTGAGATAAGCTGCACATTTTTCGGCAACATTTCCCGAATACCGTGCCGAAAAATTGACATGGTGTGGGTTCCGCACACTTCCATGATCCGTACCGGGCGTCGGGAAACAACAGACAACTCCTGCCGGAGTGCATCAACCAGTAGTCGATCACGGTATTCATCTATATACTTCACGATGACTCGCCATCAGCAATATCTTCCATACCCGCGGCCATTTCCCGCATCAGGGCAAGGTTTTCTTCAGCATCTTTTGCGTTTAAACAATTAATGGCAAAACCGGCATGGATTATCAGATAATCGCCAGCTTCCGGCTGACGATCTACCAGATCAAGACGGATTTCCTTTTGCATACCATCGGTTTCCACAATGGCAATTTTCGGGTCAAGCAGAGAATCACTGCCACCTTTGACGTCAACCACCCGCATGGGGATTGCAAGACACATTTTTGTTCCTCAATATTGTTAAAGATTCAAATAGCCTTTATATCCTTTCCTGCCAGATAAAGCTGCCCCAGTGCTATCCCGCCATCATTTACCGGTACCTGTTCTGCAGTAAATACAGTCAGCCCAATTTTCTTTAAACGCCCACCAAGAAATTCAAGCAACATCCTGTTCTGAAAACAACCACCTCCAAGAAGAATGTGTGAATTCCTGCTTTGCACGTCCCCTCCCAATTGCAGACATTGTCTGACCATGGCAGTGGTTGACCGAGCCAGCCAACAATGAAAACAAAAAGCCAGCTCTGCTCGACTCTTCCCCCGTTCCAAGTCGTCAATGAGCTGGCAAACCAGCTGGGAAAAGTCCATAATTAACTCATTCTCACTCTCATATATCATTGGTTGATAAGTACTGTCAGCTGTTGCCTCCGGATGAGCACAATAAAAATGGTGTGCAAGAGATTCAAGCTCCATTGCGGCCTGCCCCTCAAATTCAACCTCCTGACGCACGCCCAAAAGTGATGCCACTCCGTCAAAAAGGCGACCAATACCTGAACAGAATGGAGAATTTATTTTTTTTGTCATTATCTGACCTATCGCACGACGTTTTTCCTGTTCGATCTGTTGTAAACCCCTCAAACAGGACGGTAGTTCGTCCACAGCTAACCCGCTTGCGTGCAAAAGAGACAAGCCCAACCGCCAAATCTCATGGGTTGCCTGATCTCCACCAGGTAAATGAAAGTGTTTCAAATGACCCAGGCGCTCAAACTCTACTCCCTGCACACCAAGAAACTCACCGCCCCAGACAGTTCCATCAGCTCCCAGCCCCGCACCGTCAAAAACAACCGCCAGTCCCTCATCAAGTCCATGTTCGGCCATGATAGCTGCCGCATGGGCATGGTGATGCTGCACTTTGAGGCAAGGAAGCCCGCTGTTTTCTGCAAATCTTGTACTCAAATAGTCCGGATGCAGGTCACAGACAACATGAGTTGGAGTAATATCAAGTACATCTTTCATGTAACTGATGGATTCTTCAAAAAAATCCATATTTGCAGGCCCTTTGAGATCGCCAATATGCTGGCTGAGAAAAACCGTATCCTTTCGGGAAAGGGCGAAACAGTTTTTAAGCTCTGCACCGCAAGCAAGAATATTGCCACGGATCTGCTCCACTGCGACAGGAGCAGGCACATAACCCCTTGCTCGTCGAATGATCTGTTCCTTTGCACGTACAATACGAACCACAGAATCATCAATACGGGTGACAATATCCCGGTTATGGATAAGAAAATAATCCGCAATATGTGCGAGCCTGTCAAGGGCGTCGTTGCTTGTCATGCACAGAGGATCACCTGTAGGGTTACCAGATGTCATCACCAGCAGACCAGGACAATCGGTCTGAGCAAAAAGAAGATAATGAAGCGGGGTGTAAGGGAGCATGATCCCCACTTGGTCTATTTTTGGAGCAACATACTCACTCAGTTTGCTCTGCTGCTGTTTATGTACAACCACAATGGGACGAAATGAAGAAGTGAGCAGGCGTTCCTCTCTGTAATCAAAAACAGCAATTTCCTGTGCCCGCTCAACAGATGCCACCATCACAGCCAGAGGCTTTCCATACCTGTTTTTTCTTTCCCGCAACCGCACAACAGCTTGACAGTTGCTCGCGTCAACCACTAGATGAAAGCCTCCCAGTCCTTTGATGGCAACAATTTCTCCAGCCCGTAACGCCTGGGCACACAGGGTGAGACAATCACTGTTATCAGCTGTTATTTCTCTGCCTGTACTGTTATGCCAGCGAATATTCGGCCCGCAATCTGGACAAGCATTGGGCTGAGCATGGAAGCGCCGGTTTGCAGGATCAGCATATTCCTTCGCACAGGCCACACACATGGGAAAGTCTGCCATCGAAGTCAACAACCGATCATAAGGCATTTTTCGGATAATGGTCAGGCGGGGTCCGCAGTTGGTGCAGTTGGTGAAAGGGTATAAAAAACGGCGGTTCTCCCTGGAAAAAATATCCTCCAGGCAATCATCACAGGTAGCCGTGTCTGGCGAGATAAGAGTAGTGTTTTCTTCGGTACCGCTTTTCAGGATCACAAAATCGTCAGGTTCCGGAAAAACTTCAGTCTCAATAACCGAAACATTCTCCACACGAGCCATTGGCGGCGATTCTTCCTTCAGAGCCCGGAGGAAAATGTCGACCTGTGAAACAGGCCCAGTAAGAGCAATCTCTACACCCCGGCCACTATTAGATACCCATCCGCATAGACCAAGTCCTTTTGCACAGCCATAGACAAAAGGCCGAAAGCCCACGCCCTGTACAAGTCCCCGAACAGTTATTGCCAGTGATTTTCTTGAGATGGCTGTCACATCATGACCTTAGGGATACGGTAATATTCGTCCTCTTTCTGAGAATATAAATCATCCTTGCCTGAAAAAGTACCATACCACTTCTTTGTTTACTCCTGAAGAAAAAACCCAAATTTCAACCATGCAATTTATTACATTGTGCTCTCTATGTACAAACTTTCCGTAAAGCTTACCAACGAGAAATATATGGCAGTACTATTGGAGCTGCGGGGTAAGTTGGGTTTGACTTTGGCTGTGATCTGACGGCATTTATCGGGAGCTGTTGCACCCTCCATGAATTAATGGAACTTACAGTATGATTCACTCCTTAAACATTTCTGTTGCCCTGTGTAGAACATACGCTTATATTGCAAATTATCAGTATGAAGGACTGGCAGGTTCCTCTTTTTCATCATGGCAGAACACAGCTTGCCAAAATTCTTACAGGAATATCTAACGGGTATGGTAGCTTCAGTTTACAAACAGGAAGACTCTATTAATTCACATAACAGTCCCCATCCATCAGACTGGTCACCCATCCACGTTAAAAAGTATGTCAACATCCCCATCAGCCAGGCCAGTCGAGGGATCACCTACCAGGGCGAATGTTACAACGTTCTTCAATACACGAGTAAACGCTACCGCACAAAATCCATAGTTCAGAGTCTTCAAAAGAGGCAGAACAACCATGATACTTATGCTCGCATAGGTTTCCCTTTTAGGGATAATTCCCTGAATTATACGCGTTTTACAAGAAGGCTACTAAAGTTGGTTATTACCCGGAAGGTCAAGGTAGCCCACAGCAACTTTTCTTTGGCGTTCTCGTTTTCAGATTTTCTGTTTTCAACGCAAAAGCGGAAACCTGCGCCAGAACCTAGCTGAGTCCTTGCTGCTTGACACAGCAACCTGGTAAGGAAGTCATATCTTTTTAACTTTTGGAATTATCAATGCCTACTACACGTATTATCCGCACCATGTTTCCTTTTGTGTTCTGGTTCAAAGGATATTCTGCAAACTCGCTCAAACAGGATTTGCTGGCAGGAGTTACTGTCGCCTTAGTGCTAATTCCTCAATCCATGGCCTACGCCCAGCTTGCGGGGCTGCCTGCCTATTACGGTTTATATGCCTCGTTTCTTCCTCCCATGATGGCTGCCTTGTTTGGTTCCAGCAGAAGGCTTGCAACCGGCCCGGTGGCTGTTGTATCCATGATGACAGCTGCCACCCTTGAACCTCTGGCTGTCGCCGGGGGGGAAGCATATATCGCATATGCCATTTTACTGGCATTGTGCGTTGGTGTTTTTCAGTTTCTGCTTGGTGTGTTTCGCCTCGGGGTTATTGTCAGCCTCCTCTCCCATCCCGTTGTGACTGGATTCATCAACGCTGCAGCTCTCATCATTGCCTCAAGCCAACTGCCCAAGTTCTTTGGCGTACATGTGGACAAGGCTGAACATTATTATGAAACCATGCTCCGGGTCGGCGAGGCTGCTGTCAATTTTACCCACTGGCCTTCCTTTTTCATGGGCTTACTGGCAATTATCATCATGGCGGGCTGTAAACGCAAACATCCGGGACTCCCCTGTGTACTTTTTGCTGTCATTACCACTACTTTACTTTCCTGGGCCACAGGTTTTGAACAAAATCGGCAAGTCAATCTTACAGACATACACATTCCAAAACTGATGGACAAAATTGTGCAGCTCAATTCAAACCTCGACCATATCCTGCAAACAATTTCTGTGCGTGCTGCAATCTCCAGTGCAACAGAAAACAGCGACAGACAACAAGCTGCAAATATATGCAGCAGTTGCCATGCTGTGCGGGGAATCGGGCTTGAAGAGCTGAAAAATAATAGCCGGATAATGCAGGATGAACAGATTCCCTTACACAAGGTGCTGGAGTTACACCTCATGGCCGGAGTACTTGATGACTATCTTGCCGAAGAAAAAGAACAAGCGGCACAGATCAGAAAAGAACTTCGTTCAATTCAACTTGTTGCCATCACAGGCAACAATGGAGAAACCTTTTATGCTCCACGGGAGAATACTGCAGCAGCTAACCGGGCTGACAACAAAACCTGGCGCATCCGTATCAGCAACAAGGAAATAAATCCTGACAACATGCTGCTTGTCGGTGGCGGTGAAGTGGTCGGTAATGTACCCCCGGGATTGCCATCCATATCCATGCCCCATTGTGAGCTCAGCATCATGAGCAAGCTGATCCTCCCAGCAATAATCATCTCCATTCTCGGCTTTATGGAGGCTATTTCCATTGCCAAAGATATGGCCGCCCGCAGCGGCTACCGACTCGATCCGAACCAGGAACTCATTGGTCAGGGGCTTGCCAATATTGCGGGTTCATTTAGTGGTTCCTATCCTGTTTCAGGTTCATTTTCACGCTCTGCTGTCAACTTTCAGGCAGGTGCTGTAACGGGGATGTCATCAGTTTTTACGAGTATTGCAGTCATTATTACTCTGCTTTTCTGCACGCCTTTGCTCTATCATCTACCTCAATCTGTTCTGGCTGCTATCATTATGATGGCAGTGGTGGGACTGCTCAATATCAAAGACGTTAAACACGCCTTTGCAGTGCGACGGGCAGACGGTATTATCTGCATTATCACCTTTGTGGCCACCCTCTTTTTTGCTCCGCATCTGGACAAAGGTATTATGATAGGAGTTATTTTGTCGGCAGCGGTCTTTTTTTATAAACGAATGCGACCTAATATTGCAGAACTCTCGCTTTGGGAAGATGCCCACTATAGAAACACAAAATTGTTTAATCTGGGACAATGCAAATACATAGCTGTTATCCGCTTTGACGGGCCGCTCTTTTACGGTAATATCAGCTATCTGGAAGATGAAGTGCTTAAAATTGTCCGTAACCTGCCGGAGCTGCGCGTTATCCATTTTAAATGTAACGGCATAAACAACATGGATACTTCGGGCGAACACGCACTGGCACAGATTGTTGACCGACTGCACGTGGCTGGATACAAGGTCTGCTTCAGTGGACTCAAGGTGCAAATCATTGACATAATGAAGCGCTCCGGCCTTCTGAAAAAAATCGACAGAAAAAACATCTTTCCCACCCTTGTGCAGGCCCTTGATACCATCTGGGAAATCGGCCATGAAAATTCAGATGAAAAAGTCTGCCCGCTTAAAACCATAGTGAGGCTTAACAGCAATGCATGAGCTCTCCCTTGCCCAGGGACTGCTCGACCAGCTTGAAGATCTTGCCCGGGAACATAAGGCCAAAACCGTTTGTGTGGTACGGGTGGACGTAGGCGAGCAATCCGGTATTGTGGTGGATTCTTTCAGTTTTGGTTTTAATGCCCTTAAGCAGGATAAAAAACTTACAGAAAATGCTCTTCTTGAAATCAACCAGCCTCCCGGTACAGAGCTTATTCTGGCACAAGTTGAAATGGAATAATAGCAACAAACAATAAGGTAAAAATTATGTGTGATTCATGCGGATGCCATATAACCAAACATGCAGATAAAAAAGTTATTGATGTTCATCAGAGCCTGCTCGCAGCAAATGATGAGCAGGCGGCAAAAAACCAGCAACATATTGAAGCTATGGGTGCAGTGGCCATCAATATGATCTCAAGCCCCGGATCAGGCAAGACAACACTGCTTGAGAACACCCTGGATCGGATCGGCAATAAATATAAAATTGGCGTGATTGAAGGTGACATAGAAACCGAGCGTGATGCAGACCGCATTCGTAAAAAAGGCATCCCCGTTGTGCAGCTGACCACCGGAGGAGCTTGTCACCTTGATGCACCCCTGGTTCATAAAGGGATACACGCCCTCGAACTCCAGAGCGAAGACGGCAGGTTTGATCTTATTTTTATTGAAAACGTTGGGAACCTTGTCTGCCCGGCAAGCTTTGCTCTTGGCGAACATGAACGAATTGTCTTAGTTTCAGTCCCGGAAGGTTCAGACAAACCGGCCAAATATCCAACGACTTTTAATGGTGCCAATACTTTTGTAATAACCAAGACCGACCTTCTTCAACATTTTGATTTCTCGATTGAAGAAGCAGAACAGGAAGCCCTGCGCCTGAATCCCGAATTACGGGTAATTAAAACTGCTGCTCCTGCTGGTCTTGGTATGGAGGAATGGATAAGTTACCTCGAAGAGCTAATCAACAGTAACAGAGAAGTCATTTAAAATACCAAAACAACCCTTTCAACAGGACATTTTTGTGGACTCATACCTTGTCGAAGATCTAATGGTTCCACTGGCAGAATATGCCAGTGTTTCTTCTGGCTGTACCCTGCACGAGGCTGTGCTGGCATTGGAAAAAGCCCAGGAAGAATTTGATCATTCCAAATACAGACATCGGGCAATTCTTGTCCTGAACAAAAACAACCAGGTCATTGGCAGACTAAATCATCTTGATGCTCTCCATGCCCTCATCCCCGATCATAATGGCCAACTGGGTACGGATGAACTAGGCAGGTTTGGCTTCAGCAATAGTTTTGTCAGAAAACTCCACCAGAAGCATTTACAACGTACGATTCCCCTTAAGCAGTTATGTGAAAACGCAAAGGAATTTAAGGTTGAAGAGTATATGCGCATTCATGGTGATGACGAATACATTGACCAAAAAGCCAATATAAGCTCAGCCATCCACCAATTGATCCAGGAAAACCTGCGTTCTTTGCTGGTTACAAAGAATCAGGAAATAACAGGTATTTTACGATTAACTGATATCTTTTCAGCTGTCTACCACACCATGGCCAAACCGGAGGAACTATGAACGCTCTGGAAAAACTCCTGCAACGCATTATCCAGCGAGTAAACATCAATCTCCGGGAATTTGATTTTGACGTTACCCCCTTTATTGAAGGACTTGTTTCTCAGAAAGAGCTGGAAACAGTTCATGGCTTTTACACGGTTTCCCCACAACACACTCTGGATTTTCGCTTTAGCCATTCCAACCTTGCAGGCAGTTATTTTCTTGGAAAATGCAGGACCACAAATGCCATCCTTTTTAAGAGCGATATTCGGGGTGATGAACTCAAGAAAAAAGGAACAATATTCAAGGCCGCAGGCTTTGCAATTCCACTCACCAAAAATGAAGGAATACGAATAGAAGACAGTTTTCTCATGAAGACCCTAGTGCACAACTACTCACACGATCCGGAAAGCCCGGAACGCTTCACTATAAGCAATACAGTTTCTACCCATTATGCCAACATCCATGGCTCTCCAACGGACGGAAGTTTTCTCGGTCCCTTTGCAACGGTAGACCTGACCACTGTCAACGATTGTGTTATCGGAGCGTACTCCTATGTGCAGGCCGGTGAAATTAATCATTTCCATATTGACTGCGGCACGGTCTGGGTGAGAAGCCCCGGGAATTTCAACTTCCTATACAGATATCCGGACAATGCACTTCGCCCTTATATTCGATTTGAACCAGGCAGACAACCGCAGGGGGAGTTTGTTGATTTCATCGCTTCACACAATAAAGAGTTTGATAAAATCTTTGCAACGGTCAACCGGAAAATACCCATTCAGGTACCGGATACAGCCTCACTTGACCGCTTTGCTGTGGTTCTGCCAGAAACCACAATTGCAGAAAATGTTCTCGTCTCGCAGCGTTCTTTTCTGCAAAATGCATCCCTTGGTAAAGGATCCAATGCCCAGGAGAACTGTTTTATCATCAACTCCAACCTTGAAGGATATAATGTAACGGCTCACGGAGCAAAACTTATTGATGTTGATCTTGGTTTAAAAGTTTTTGTCGGCTTTAACAGTTTCTTAAGAGGCCAGAACTCTCGCCTGCAGATTGGCAAAGACTGTATCATCATGCCTCATACAATTATTGACAGCGCCGCACCAATACGTATTCCTCCAGGCAGTCTCGTCTGGGGGTATATCACTAGTGAGCAGGATCTACAGGAAAACAGCATCCCCCTTGAAGACCTCCGGAAAATCACTTCAGGTTTTTCACAGGGCCATATTGTTTTCGAAGGAAACGGTAATAGCTTTGTAAAAGCATTTCAAAACCGTATCATGCATATTCTTGATGCAAACGGTGCTTTCTTTGATGGTAAAAAAGGCAAGGGCCATGCCCAGAGAAATCAAAACATATCCTTTAACATCGTCCAGCCCTATGCTGAAGGAAAGAAGAAAGGGCTGTATCCGACGATGGTTATCAAACCGTAGCAGCTTTAACAGTGAACCTTTCGTAGTGACAATACCCTGAGGTTCCTGCCTTCTTTATTCTTCGGTCATGAATCAAGGAGACGATTGAGCAAGAGCTCACCAGTGAGAACTCGACGATAATTTTCAAGCACTTGTGCGACAGCTATCTCAGGATTAGTGATACTTGCAATATGTGGAGTAATTGTAATCTTCTTATGAATCCTAAAAGGATGCTCCATTCCTAAAGGCTCTTCCTTTAAAACATCAAGTAACGCACCTGAAAGTTTTCCGGAATCAATGGCTGCCAACAGATCACTCTCAAGCAGATGCCCACCTCTGGCAACATTAATCAGGTATGAACCTGATGGTAACTGATCAAACAACTGTGCGTTGAGAATATCTGCAGTTTCAGAAGTCAACGCAAGCATACATACCAGAATGTTGGTTTTACCAAGGAATGGCTTCAAAGCATCATTTCCAGAGTACATAATGATATTCTTGACTTCTTTCGGACTT
>Ga0256844_10000244_pt1 | contig 21586 bp, 19 predicted proteins | sample MusselsmetaG_FD_189100 | JGI IMG/M metagenome (GOLD analysis project Ga0256844, IMG submission 189100) | Mussel associated microbial communities from hydrothermal vent at the East Pacific Rise, Pacific Ocean - Mussels | ecosystem: Host-associated > Mollusca > Shell > Unclassified ... | reverse complement strand
TATCACTTCGATCTCCCTCTTCTATTTTTTCCCAAACGGCTATTGCATTACCATTTGTATCTATGGCCACATGTGAGGTAAAGTTATTTGTAGTTCCCTTACCTAAGTTTTTAGGCGTCCCCCACTGTGTACCTGAAAAATAATTTGCCCAAGCATTTCCATTATCTGACCAAACATCCACTGCACTCCCCGTGGGATTAATAGCAAGTGCATCTGAATGAGCGGGCGAAGTTCCCGCACCAGACTGAGACTGAATGCTTGTAGCTCCATCTTCTTCCCACGTACCTGACGAATAACGAGCTGCCCAAATATTATTTTTATTTCTTCCTAGTGTTTTTGACCATGTAACAATCGCATTATCATTTTCATCCATCTCCAAACTAGGAGAGCCACTAATAGTATGATTTAGCTCAAATCCATTTTTCTTATATGTAACTTGCTGTCCTTTTTGCCAAGAACCTTTTTTTGTTGTGAAATATAACCTTCTGTAACTACGTATATTTTGAAGTTTATTTCCTGATGTATCGGTTACCAACTCACCATCAAAAATAAGTTCGTAGGCATTCCAAAACTTTAATGGCTCTTTAGGTTGCAATGTAACTGTATATGTTTTTGCATCATAAGAGATATCTGCGGGTATAGTATCGCGTCCCCGAAGAAGATAGAAATTTGCTGATGTGAAAGTTTGAACCGACATGGCTTCATTAAATGTAAGTGAGATTGTAATATTTGGGTCTACATCTTTTCGTGATGCAGGTGTTTCATCAGGAACTCTGGAAATAACTTTTGGAGCAGTTACATCAACGACTCCAGTTTTAACCTCCATACTTACTTTTGCTGTATTTTCACCACTTACATTAGTCGCGGTAATCGTATGCGTGGTGGTTACTTGTATGACTGTTGGTGTACCTGTAATTTCACAGGTCTTTGCATTGGCTGATTTTGCTACACTTAGTCCTGCAGGTAAACTATCTGCACTACAACTTGTTAATTTTCCTCCACCATTATTGGTAAAGACTAGCTTTGCAATAGCCACATCTTTGGTATACACCTGTGCGGGTGCATTGGTTAAAGAAGGTAATGGTAATGCTAAAATGGGTGCTTTAACCTCCATACTTACTTTTGCTGTATTCTTACCATTTGCATTAGTCGCGGTAATCGTATGCGTGGTGGCTACTTGTATGACTGTTGGTGTACCTGTAATTTCACAGGTCTTTGCATTGGCTGATTTTGCTACACTTAGTCCTGCAGGTAAACTATCTGCACTACAACTTGTTAATTTTCCTCCACCATTATTGGTAAAGACTAGCTTTGCAATAGCCACATCTTTGGTATACACCTGTACTGGTGCATTCGTTAAAGAAGGTGAGGTTTTTTTATGACACGCACTTATGAAAATAAGTACAAAGACGAGTAGACTAGTTCTTGTTAAATACTTCATTATTTATCCTTTTTCTTTAGTGTACTGGGAAAGTGTAACGAATCGTGAAAAAGATATTTACATTTTTTAATATCTAGTACCCATGATGTATTCCTCTTTAGTAGTCTTATCCCAAATTATGGTAAAATTCCACGCATAATATATAGTGTAAGGAAAATACCTTGTTTAACATTCAAAACTATTCAAAGCAAAACATTAAAAATGATGTACTCTCTGGGGCATTGGTAGCAGTGGCACTTGTGCCTGAAGCCATAGCCTTTTCTTTTATCGCTGGGGTTTCTCCTGTCGTTGGACTTTATGGCGCATTTATCATTGGACTGATTACTGCGATACTTGGTGGTAAACCAGGGATGATATCTGGGGCAACTGGTTCAGTGGCTGTGGTATTTGTGGGATTGGGCTTATCTGTGAAAAAGATGTACCCAGATTTAGATACAGAAGCACTTTCAATGATGGTCTTGCATTATATACTTCTTACTTCTATCATTGCAGGGCTAATTCAGATAGCCATTGGTGTGCTAAAGATGGGTAAGTTTATTCGTCTTGTGCCTCAGCCAGCTTTATTTGGGTTTGTAAATGGATTGGCGATAGTCATTGCCATGGCACAACTCACTTTCCTCTCACCAGAAAATGTGCAACAGTATAGTTCTTGGATTGATGTAGTAAAAGCGAGTTTTTCAGAAAACTACATGATGTATATCATTATTGTTATTACTATGGCTACAATGCAGTTTTTACCTAAGTTATCTAAGGCAGTGCCTGCTGGGCTTGTGGCTATTGTGCTTATCACGCTTGTGGTATATTTTGGGGATATTGCGACAAAGACAGTGGGTGACTTGGCTGACTTATCTGATGTGAAAATGCCTCAATTTACTATACCATTCATGGAGCTTTTCTCATGGTCATCTATGGTAGTTATCTTACCAATAGCAATTATTGTGGCACTGGTTGGACTCATAGAGTCTTTACTCACACTTTCTGTACTCGATGAAATGGGTGGAGAACGTGGTTCGGGTAACAAAGAGTGTATAGCACTTGGTGTAGGTAATACAACTTCTGGACTCTTCGGTGGTATGGCAGGATGTGCGATGATAGGACAATCAGTTATTAACTTTACATCTGGGGGGCTTGGACGATTGTCTTCATTTACCGCGGCTGTGTTACTCATCATCCTAGTGGTGAGTTTTTCAGATATTATTGCGGCTATTCCTGTGGCTGTGCTTGTGGGTATTATGTTTATGGTGAGCATTGGAACATTTGAATTCTCTTCTGTAAAGCGTTTAAAGCATATGCCTAAAGCGGATGCTTTTGTACTTATTGCTGTGACTATTATCACGGTACTTGAAGACTTGGCAGTGGCTGTTATAGCAGGGATTATCATTTCTGCACTTGTGTTTGCTTGGGAACATGCAAAAATTATTGCACGGACAAAAGAGGAAGATGGCAAAAAAGTGTATGAACTTGAAGGTCCTCTTTTCTTTGGTTCTGTCACATCATTTAACGAACAATTTGATGTAGAAAATGACCCTAGTGAAGTGGTCATTGACTTTAAAGATGCAAGAGTGATGGATAGTTCAGGTGCTGAAGCTATAGATAGTATTACCGAGAAGTATAAAAAAGAAGGTAAAAAACTTACCCTTCGTCATCTCTCTGAAGATTGTAAGAATATGCTTAAATCTGCTGGGCCTTTTTGTGCATATGAGGAAGATGACCCTACCTATAAAGTGGCAGCAAATATATAATAATCTATATCTGTACGCTACATATATTAGTGTACAGATATATTTCCTTGATATAAAACAATCCTTTCTTCTTATTTTATGTTACTATAAAATAATATAAGCTATAAGGATATAAAAATGTTTTATAAAATAATACTCCTACTACTTCTTACATCATATGTTGTTGCAAAATCTGGTTTTGAATATGCAGGGATTCCTATTAAGGTATTTGGAGAAAAAGGAAATATAGAAAATATTATCGTAAAGCGTGACATACCTGATGAATGCAAAAAGTTACCTATCAACAATGAAATGGTCTGGACAGGAAACTATGCAAACAGTAAAGTACCAAAAGCATGTAAATCTACGTATGTGCACACCACAGGTAAACTACTTCCTATGCAACTTGATGAAGATGTTGAAACCTATGGAGAACTTGAAGTACTAGCATTTATGAAAGAGATGCAAAAAAATGTAAAAATGTTACTTATAGATGGGCGTAAGCAGGACTGGTTTGATTACAGAACCATACCAGGGGCAATAAATATGCCATTTCATCACTTTAAAGAAAGAGATGCTTTTGAGTTTGAGTTTGAACATGATTTATTGCATTTAGGTGTGACAATCAATAAAGAGGATGAATATGATTTTTCAAAAGCAAAAACCATTATCATCTTTTGTAATGGTCCATGGTGTTCACAATCTGTAGCAATGATAAATGCATTAATCGATATTGGCTATCCACGAGAAAAAATGAAATGGTACCGTGGAGGTATGCAAGATTGGTTAGCTGCAGGGATGACTTCTACACGTCAATAGTTAGATAAGAAAAAGCCCAAGCATAAAAAGAAAGAATGGTAGCATACCCCAGGCATATTTATTTTCTTTTGTTTGAATAGCTTTGAATATACTCCAAAAGAAAAGTACTAAAGTAAGCAAAAAAATGGTAAGAATAGCATACGTTTGCATTTTATTTCTCCAACTCTTCCTGCCCTAACCTATGGACCATTTTTATACTATCTAAGGCATTATTCAATATTTTCTTGGTAGACGTAAGTGGCTTCATATGAAGGTTTGTCTGTTTTTTATCAAGACTTTCATCCATAAGTACAGTCATAACTTCCTTTTCTAGCTCCGCAATAATTTCATTCATTTTGTTTTGGATAAAGTCTATATTCATCATTTTACTTTCGGTCTAAAAATTTGTATAACTTCTTTATTGGCTTCCATAAACTGACCACCAATTAAATCAATACAATAAGGTACAGCGGGGAAAACAGCATCTAAACATTCACGTATAGACTTCGGTTTCCCAGGAAGATTGATAATAAGTGACCCATTACATATACCTGCAGTTTGACGAGATAAAATAGCTGTAGCTACATATTGAAGGCTGACTGCCCTCATCTGCTCTCCAAAACCAGGTAAAAGTTTTTGACATACATTTTCTGTGGCTTCTGTAGTCACATCTCTTATGGCTGGTCCTGTACCACCCGTGGTAACTATGAGATCACAGTTCTTTTCACGGGAAAGTTCTATAAGTGTTGTTTCAATAAGACTTTGTTCATCAGGAATACATCTATATTCATATTCACATTCATTCAGTAAGTATTCTTTCATTGTATCCATTATTGCCACACCAGATATGTCTTCATAAATGCCTTGCGAAGCTCTATCACTGGTAGTAATTACACCAATTTTTATTTTATCCATTTTATTTCATTGTCCTTAATAATTTGAGATACTATAGCTTAGTTGTGCTTTAGAAATATAATAAAATAGATTATAAGTTTTATGTGTTTTTTTTTAGATAAGATATAGCTAACAAAATAGCCAAACTTATTGAGAAATAAGGACGGAAAACTTTGGGTCTCACGTTAGATTGCCAGGTCGCACTTTATTAGTTTAATTAACAATAGGGAAGACAATGATTACTAAAAGCAAAAAAAAATTATTTAAATATATTAAAGAGGGTTTTTATAATCAAAATAATAATGAAGAAGCTATAAAAGTATATTTAATATATAGTATTAGTTTAGTAGGGTGTATCTTCGTGCTTGCACTTGGTTTAAAAGGTATACATACTTCAAGTCTTGTCTTAACTACATTTTTACTAGGGGGAAGTACTTTTCTCTTGTTAAATATTTTTTATCTTTATTTTACAAAAAAACATTTGCAGTCAGGCTATGCCGTATTATATTTCTTCTTTGCATTAATGATATACCTTGTGTATTCAGGTGGTGTAGAAAATACAGGACCTCTTTGGATTTATTGCTTACCTCCTATGGCACTCTACATGAGAGGAATAAAAAGAGGTCTTTTTGAACTAAGTATTTTTATATTAATCATTGTGTATATATTATTTTATAATCATATTAATATTGAAGCACAATATACAGAGACCTTTAAACTACGTGTGATTCTTTCCTTTTTATTGGTTACTTTTATTACTGCAGTGTATGGCTATTCAAGAGAAAAATCATCAAAAAAAATGTTTAAAATGCAAAAAGATTTAGAATTTTTTCTTCGTCGTGATGAGTTAACAGGTCTCTACAATAGACGTGGGTATCAAGATAAAATTTATAGCATTCAAAATACCTATGGTGCAATACTTATGTGTGACATTGATTATTTTAAAAAAATAAATGATACTTATGGACATGCTGTAGGAGATTTCACTATTCAAGAAGTTTCAAAATGTATCCGAGATAATTTACGAAAAGATGATGTGGCTGTACGATGGGGTGGTGAAGAATTTTTTGTTTTTCTTTCGGAGGTAAGTATGGAGAGTGCTTATATGGTGAGTGAAAAACTAAGAGAATCTATTGAAAACCTTTCTATAAACTATAGTGATGAGATGGTACTCAATACAACGATAAGTATTGGTATCGCACCGACTAACGATACACTTTCTTTAGAACAGGCTATAAAGAATGCAGACAGTGCAATGTACACTTCAAAGGCAGATGGACGAAACAAAAGTAGTCTCTTTAACGAACATTAAACTTTAAATATTATTATCCTATTTTAGATAAAATTTTATCTAAGTAGCTTGTACTTACTATGCGCTTTATATACCCAAGAAGATAGGTCGCTTTTGTAATATAGTATCTGGGATTTGGTTTTTTTACTGTGACAATAGTGTAGACTATTTTGGCAACAGAAATGGCCTCTTCGTTGAAAGGTACTTTACTTTTTTTTGCTTGAAGGCTTTGTAAATAGCTATCTTTAAAAAGCGAATGTTCAATATCTATATTTTCACGTAATTTTTGCATAGCATTTTTACGAAAATCACTGGTTATTGGACCAGTATTGAGGAGTACAGGATAGATGTTTGTACCTTGTAATTCAAGTCTAAGTGTATCGGTAAGACCTTCAATAGCATACTTACTAGCATTGTATGCACCACGACCAGCCAATGATACTATACCCAATACAGAAGAGTGTTGAATAATTTTACCATAACCTTGTTTTCTCATAACAACGAGGACTTGCCTAGTACACTCATGCAAACCTAAAACATTGGTTTCAAATTGTTCTCTGAGAATAGATGTTGGTATATCTTCAACCATACCTGCTTGACCAAAACCTGCATTGTTAAACCATACATCTATTTTAGCATCTCTTGCAAGTACCGTTTCTATCACATGCTTAATATGTAGCTCTTCCCTTACATCCAGTTGCATAGCATTAGAAAAACCTAAAGATTTGAGCATCTCTACATCTTTTAAATCTCTTGCAGTAGGATAAACTTCAATGCCTTTTTCTTTTAAGAACTTTGCCGTTTCTAACCCTATACCTGTACTACATCCTGTAATAATAATATTGGTCATTTGCCTTCCTTTAATATATGTCCTGTATCTCTAAGTAGGTATGTTATCGTTTCTGAAAAAAAATCTTTAGCCTTTGCACTATCAATAATTTTATCATTCATACCTAAAAATACTTCTATACTTATGCCTTTATCTAAGATATATTGTATTTTAGCTTTATCCCATTTATAGCTGAGTAAAGCTTCAAGTTCCTCTTTTGTTCCTATGTCTAAATAGGGTGCTAGTGTAAAGGATGAAGGGTATACTACATTCATTAAAAACTGTTCTACATATGTTTTTTTGTTAGCTTCAAAGTATCGAAGTTGTGTACGAATAAAACTAGGTTTTTCTGTTTGAAAGAAAGCAGGAGAAAGTAAAATAAGTTTATCAATACGTTCTTTAGTATGATAAACATATTCAAGTGCCTTCTGTGCACCATAAGAAAACCCTACAACACAGGTATCGTCTTCATATAAAAAATCTTTAAACAATACTTCCTCATTTTTTAATGAAAAACCATTAAAATATATCACGTAAAATTTCTTTACACGCTTCATGCGTAATGTTTTCATGGCTAAGAAGATAGTTTGATATTTCAGAAAGGGCCTTATCTAATGTTTTAAGGAGTGCTGTAACTTCTGATACAGATTCACGTAAAAGAGCTTCTTCTTGCTGAGGAGTAACGATAAAGTTATCACTCATAGCATACTCATAGATAACTTTACGTACAAGCTCTTTAGCTTGTTGTATGTCTATAGAAGCATTTGTAAACTGCTCATTGTAATGAATCTTTGTGGCAATACTTCCACAAAGGTAAAATTTTATTTTATTAATAAGCTTTGACTTAGAGAGTATCTCATGCTCTTGATTGATAAGGCGAGTATTGACAATACCTATTTTATCAAATTCAATATCTAACCATGTTGCGATGACTGCTTTAGCACCTTGATAAACAGCTTGAATCTCACGCTCTTTTTCTGTGAAAGAGAGAATTTTACGTTTACCTGAAAGAACTTTATCTTTCACTGCTTCAAAGTCTGAAGTTTCAACCTCTTTACGCCCTTCTCTCATAGCAAATATAGCGGCTTCATTGGTAAGTGTATCTAGTGCAGCAGAGTTAAACCCTACTGTCATACGAGCAACCTGGACGATGTCAACAGAGTTTGGCTTTTGCGTAAGATAGAGTTCTAAAGTTTTGACTCTATCTGCTAAATCTGGTAGAGAAATATGGATACGTCTATCAAAACGCCCTGCTCTAAGTAGTGCTTCATCTAGAACATCTATTTTATTTGTGGCACCTATTACAATAACTCCAGAGCTCTCTTCAAAACCATCCATCTCGGTAAGGAGTTGGTTGAGGGTAGCTTCTCGTTCATCATTTCTAAATTCTCCACGACTTTTACCCACAGCGTCTATTTCATCTATAAAGATGATACTAGGAGCAGTTTGTTTCGCTTTTCTGAAAAGTTCAGAGACGCGTTTTGCGCCCATACCTACATAAATATGTACAAAAGATGCACCACTTTGGTAAAAGAAAGGTACACCTGCCTCACCTGCTACTGCTTTTGAAATGAGGGTTTTTCCTACACCTGGAGGACCAACAAGTAGCACTCCTTTAGGTAAACGTATGTCTAAGTCACGGTATTTTTGAGGGTTTCTTAAAAAGTCAATAATCTCTTCTAATTCCTCTTTTACATCACTTATCCCTGCAACATCTTTAAATCGAACATTAGATGTTAAGGCTTGGATAGGTGTGCTTGCATCATTTGCATCAACTTTGTTTTCTGCACGTATATGTCTGAGTTGTTGGAGTCTACTTTGTCTCATAATATTGTACATAAACCAAAATACTCCAGCTAAAATAAATAGAGACAAGATATCATAAATATAGCTACTATCCTCAATAACTTCTACAGGGTATTTGGAAAAAAAAGCATCTTTATTGATGGCATCTTTATAGATTTTGTATGTTTGAGTGGGGGTTTGAAGACGTATATATTTACCATCAATGATAACTTTTTGTATTTTATCTTGTGTGAAAAGTGTATTGGCTTGCTTATGTGTAAGAACCTTGTCCTTATCTCTTAGTGTTGTAAAGGCAAGAAGTGCTACTAAGAGAAGTAATAAACCTATGATTATTTTTATATTTTTAGTATTGAGTATTGGTTTAAATTTTGGCTTTGTTACCTTCATGGCTAACCTCCACATTATTTAGGAAAACCCAGTTTGAACTTAAGTCTTCATCACTTTCTACAGATACTCTATTGAAGTACTGGTCAAATCCTTGATGGAGTCCATCTTTGCCACTTTCAAGTAAAACTTCTAGTTGGGAATGATGCTCACGCCTAAAGGCATAGTTTTTCTCTTTTATCAGTGCTGTAAGTTCTCTGTGTCTCTCTTTAGCGATGTTACCGCGTATCTCAGGTTTCATCGTAGCCGAAACGGTGTTATCTCTTTTTGAGTAAGAAAAGGCATGTACGTGTGTAAGTGGTAACTCTTTAACACGATTCATAGCTTCTGCCCACTCTTTCTCATCTTCTCCTGGGTGTCCCACTATGAAGTCTGTACCTAGTGCATAGCCATTAGAAGCTATTTTGTTAAATAGTGCTAGGTCAGTTTTATATGTATTTCGTCTGTTCATTACTTCTAGCATCTTGTCTGAAGTGTGTTGCAGGGCAATGTGCAGTTGTTTTGCCATCCATGGTTCAGTGAGTAACTCCATAAACTCATCATCTATCTGTATGGGTTCTAAACTTCCTATACGTATACGTCTTACACCACGTATTTGACTCATTTTTTTAAGTAATATAGCCATAGAAGTATCATGGTCACGCCCATAAGAGCCTACATTGGTACCCGTTAGGATAAATTCACCAAAGCCATTGGAAGCAAGTTTAGTAATTTGCTCTAAGATAGTCTCTTCATTATGTGAACGTGCAGCTCCTCGTACTTGAGGAATGATACAATAAGAACAGGCAAAGTCACAGCCCTCTTGTATTTTTATAAATGCTCTACTCTTTCCTACAAACTCTTCAACTATCGTAGTGTCAATATGTTTGAGGTCACCTATTTGGTAAAAAGGTTTTTCATTTTTGAGTACAGTGTTAATATTTTCTTTCTCAGAGTGCCCTATGACACCAAAAACTTTTTTGTCTTCAAAGAGGCTTTCCCCTTTAGAGTGTGAACCACAACCCGCAAGTATCACTTTAGCATTTGGATTTTTACGTTTCATAGAAGAGATATAGTTACGCACAGAAGAATCAGCACCATTAGTGACAGTACATGAATTTACGACAATATAGTCAGTGTGTAGTTCATCCTCTGTCAGTTCATAGTCTTTGAGTTTTGACATCATAACTTGCGTGTCAAATTGGTTGGTACGACAACCAAATGTCTTAAAGTAAACTTTTTGCACTTAAAATGTCTCCTCACCCATGGGGATATCTTCAAGGTTTGGTACAGGTTTACGTACATCTTTATCTATATAAATAGATTGTGTAGGGAAGGCAAGATTGATACTATCTTCTTCATGGATACGTTTAATAATCTCTGCAGAGATAGTACTTCTGAGTGTCAATGTAGCATATGAGTTTGTAAGGTACCATGCAGAAATTTTCATACCATAAGGTTCGATAAATGTTAAGATACGTGGTTCAACATTGGTATTACGAATACTGTATTGACTTCTTAACTTATTGAGCTGCTTCCTTGTAATATCGGTATATCCTTTTGAATATTTCTTTGTTATCTCTTTTGCAATTTGGGAAGCTTTATGGATGTCTGAATCAAAAGTAATCATAAAATCTATACCATCCCATACTGTTTTGAGCCCTGCATGGGAGTAATTGGCTATCATATCTGTAAATATAAAATTGTTTGGTATAAAAATAATACGTCCAGAACGTCTATTTGTAGTATAAGTAGTAATAGTTACATCTTCATGCATAGTCATACGTAGCATGGATATATCGACAATATCTCCCACATATTCAACGCCATCACGTACAAATTTAACTCTATCTCCCACATGAATCGAACCACCAAGTACGATGGTAAACCAACCCATAAGTGACATGAACCAATCTTTCATAGCAATAGCAATACCTGCCGAAGCAAAACCAAGAATGGTCACTAAATAAGAAACATTTTCTATATAGGCGAGTAACAAGGTAAGTAAAGTCAATAAGATAAAAGTAATATTGAGTGCTTTATTAATAGTATAAAACCTGTCATTAGCAGACATATACTTACGTACAAAATATTTTATGAGAAAAAGAAGTAAAATAAAGAAAAGGATAACGGCACCAATGGTAAATGCTTTACTCACTTCACGTTTGATATTGTTTCTAAGGTTGAGTTTAATTTCATCTATCTTTTTAGTATAAACGTTATTAGTAGTTTTAAAAATATCAATTACTGGTTCAAAGGTTTTCATTTTCGCTTGATTTTCTTCATACTCTTGGATATATGATTCTTTATCTTGACTTCTGGGAATGAGTTGTTTTAAAATCGAATCTTTTTCTTTTAGCTTTATCATAATATCTTTAATAGACTCATAACGTGAACTATAAGATTCTTGATCAGAATTGAGTTTTTTCTGATAAGATAAAGCACCTATCACTGCAAAAGGATTACTTACTGTAGGGACATCATCTATACTGGGCGGTGTAAGAAATTTTTCAAAGGGATCTTTTTCATATTCTTTTAAAAGTTGAAGTTTTCCCATGAGAGTGACTTTTTTTTCTTTTTCTTTTTCTAAAGTCTCTTCTTGTTCTTTTGTAAGTTTTTTCTTCTTTTCCAAACGTTTAATATCAGCATCTAAAAATACTTCTTGTTTCTTGAGCTCTTTGTAGGTATGATAATTACTATAAATTTTAGACCAAATATTTTCTTCTACTAATTCTTTTTCTAAAATTTCTTTTTCTAAGAGAAGTGCTTCTATCTTATTTTTATCTTGAAAGTTTACTATAGTATTTTTTTTATTTTCTACCTCTGCAAAAGCTAGTCCTGAACATAATAGTAATACAATGAGTAATAATTTTAAGCGCATAGTGTCTCTCCAAATTTCAGAAGTACTCTTTTAACAATCTTTTCATCAATATCTGAAACTATTTTATAATTTCCCATACCATGAGGTAAGATAAATTTAATGCTTCCCTTTGATGATTTTTTGTCCAAAAAGAAATGTTCATAAAAATCATCTACATTCTTAATGACATAGTTTGTAGGTAATGATACTTTCTCTAAAAGTGCTTTCACTTCATCTGCCTCATCTTGGGTGAACGTCCCTAGCTCTACGGCTAAACTATTTGCCATAACCATTCCTATGGCTACTGCTTCCCCATGTAAATAGGTTGTATAGTTTGTTTCATTTTCTACTACATGTCCAAAAGTATGACCATAGTTGAGTACTGCACGTATACCTGCTTCTTTTTCATCTTGGTTGACAACCCATGCTTTGAGTTCTACAGATTTACGTATCATCTCTTTGATGGTTTGGATATCTGATAAATTGATATTTTCTAGGTAGTTAAAAAAATCCTTGTCAAACATCACAGCCATTTTTACCACTTCAGCTACACCTGCCGCAAATTCACGGGGAGGAAGCGTTTCTAAAAATGAGGGGTCAATATAGACAGCTTTTGGTTGATAAAAAGCACCTATTAGGTTTTTTCCATATTTATTATTAACCCCTGTCTTCCCACCCACACTTGCATCTACCTGACTAAGTAAGGTAGTGGGTATTTGGATGAAGTCTATCCCCCTTTGGTAAAGGCTGGCTGTAAATCCAGTCATATCACCTATAACTCCACCACCAAAAGCGATAAGAAGAGACTTTCTATCTAACTTGTGTTCAAAACATTCATTCAATATGTTTTCTACGGTTTCTAAAGTTTTGAACCCTTCCCCATCGGGTATAGTTACTACATTTAAATGTGTTGCAGAGATTTTGTTTAAAAGTGTATCAAGATGAAAGCTTGCTACCGTGGGATTGGTAACAATGACCACAGAAGTATTAAACGTAAGTTGAGGAAGTGTATCTATGGTGATATCGTAGCAAATATTGCTGCTATTTTGTAATTTTATAGGGACTATCATTATTAGAGAAACCTTGTACAAAAATGAATTTTATCTATTTTATCTCATTTGTTGTTAAATCTCGTTTTGCTTGAGGTGGAGAGAAGTACTTAGCGCTATAACTATAGTTCTTCTTTTCCTTCTGTGAGTGCAAATGGAACAAGTAGTTTGGGGTGTCTTGTTGTCGTAAGTATGAAATCCTGCACTTTTGTAGAAATAAGTTTCATAAAACCATCTGTATTAAGATTTTTTTCAAAAGGTGCAACTTGAAGTATCTCTTTCATATTGGAAAGCTCTCTGATGGGATTGGCAATTTTTTGTTCAATATCTATTTCCATGTTAAAAATATGTGTCAGTGTTTCATAGTGTTCAATGATCATCTTTTTACTTTCAAAATCACCTTCTGGATCAAAGTCACCAAGCATAAGGCTTAGACCAAGAGACTCAGATATATCAAAGGCTGTTGCAGAGATGGACTCCATTTTTTCATCACCACTCATGAGAACCACACATTTTTTAATATTATAAAGAAGCTTATCCCCAAACAGATAGACAAGTTTTCTTAGGTCATATAGCGTTTCATTAAGATTATCTGCTTCAAATGCTTTAATACTATTCATAATTAGACCAATATCATGTTGATGAATATCATACTCAACAAGTTGTTGTACATCATCACTTTCATAGGTGACAGAAATCATTACATTTTCCGACTCATAGACTTTAAGTTCATCAATAAGGGCAAAATCATTAGGATATAAAATACGGACATAGAGTGATTTATTTTCAAGTTTTTCTAAAAGATAGATACCCTCTTTAAGATAGGTATATGCATTTTCTTTATCATACCTAAAGTCAATCACTAAATATATGTTCTTACCAAAAGGTTCAGGAAATAATCCCATTCGTTTGTTTATCGTTTTATAGACACCATCTAGTACTAGAGGTTTACCTACAACCAATAGTGTATCATTAGGGCGTATCATGGTTGCAGGTGTTGGGAGTATTTGTTTCTCGTCACGGTAAATAGCGGCTATTTTCCATTTACGTTGTAATATACTTCCTACATGGCGATAGGTATAAGAAGAACCAAAAGGTACATGTATTTCCATAATCTCACCTCGACCTAGTCCAACATTTTGAGCGACTAAAGGTACATTTGGTAAATGGTCATATAAATGTGCAGCTATAAGTTCATCACTATGCACTATAGTAAGATTGTCTACTTCTTTTCCTAACTCTTTATCATCCCACTGGTTAACAAGCACAGTCCTCGTCTTAACATCAATAAGTGCAATATTTTTCAATGTATATACGGCATCTTCTTTATCTTCAAGAACAATAAAAACATTTGAAAAATGTGTCTCTTGCATAATACGGGATAGTTTGGAAAAACTTGTCGGGTCAGCATCAAGTATGGTAATATTTTTTGCTACATTTTCTGGTGTAGAGTTTGCTTTATAGCAAGTGGCATAGTAGTGGTTTTCCGCCACTCTTTTTTTACCCACCCACTCAATAAAATGTTTGGCAATGCTACCACTACCCAAAATTAATATGTTTTTCAAACTAAGCCCTATACTCTTTTGGTATAATCTCACCAATATTTTAGAGGAATTATAACACAATGCAATTTCAGATAGATAAAACAGATGGTAAAGCCAGAGCCTGTACTATAAAGACAGCACACTCTACAGTACATACACCCGTATTTATGCCTGTAGGAACAGTAGGTGCTGTAAAGGCACTTGATGCAACAGACTTAGCCACATTCATTAAACCAGAAATTATTTTAGCCAATACCTATCATATGTATATACGTCCAGGAGATGATGTTGTAGCCAAAATGGGTAAACTGCATGGATTTACTAAGTATCCAAAGTCTTTTCTTACAGACTCTGGAGGTTTCCAAGCCTTTTCACTCAGTGATAATGTCAAGATAGACGAAGGTGGTATTACCTTTGCTAGTCATTTAGATGGTTCTAAACACTATTTTACACCTAAAAAAGTGATAGATATTCAACACAACTTGGGGTCAGATATTATGATGATACTTGATGACTTGGTGGCACTTCCTGCTACACAAGAACGAATTGCCTCTAGCATCGATCGTACGACACGCTGGGCACAAGAGAGTATTGACTACTTTAGAGAAAAACAAACAGAGGGTGTGGGAGTGGAGCAAAATATTTTTGCTATCATTCAAGGTGGAACGGACAAGCCTTTTAGAGAGAAGTCTGCTAAAGAACTTTGTGCTATGGATTATGATGGTTTTGCTATTGGTGGGCTCTCTGTAGGGGAAGCCAATCAAGATATGTATGATACTGTAGAGTGGACAACCCAGTTTATGCCAAAAGATAAACCTCGTTACCTTATGGGTGTTGGTACCCCTGAAGATTTAGTAGAAAATGTATCCCGAGGGATTGATATGTTTGATTGTGTGATGCCCACACGTAATGCACGTAACGGTACGCTTTTTACAAGTTTTGGAAAAGTAAACATCAAAAAAGCAGAGTATACTACCGACGAAGGTCCCATAGATCCAGAGTGTGAATGTATGGTTTGCCAAACTTATTCTCGCTCCTATCTACGTCACCTCTACCGTGCTAGAGAAATCACTTACTTTAGACTAGGAACCATTCACAATCTATACTACTATCTAAACTTGATGAAAGAGATGAGAGAGGCTATCTTGGAAAATAGGTTTGATGCATTCAAGCAATCATTTTACGAAAAAAGAAAAAAATAAACTAACCTAGGAATCATAATTGCATAGATATTAGAGTAGTACTTATCGTTTATACGGGACTTTAGCAGAAGGTGTGTCGATGGATGAGTGAACCAGATGTGCATCTTGATCATCAAAAAATATGTCTGCACCAAAGGCTTTGATGACTTCATACTTTTGCACACCCCCTTGAAAAAAGGCTTCATCCACACGAACACCCCATCCTTCTAGTGTTCCAAGGACTCTTTCATGGGTAGAAAAGCTTCTAGCTGTGACTAAAGCAGTACGTATAGGAGAAGACTCCATAGGAAACTTGTCTTGTATCTCTGAAATGATTTTGAGAAATTTAAAGAAAGGTCCTTTACTTAGAGGGTTTTTAGCATTTTCTCTCTCATGAGCAATAAAAGCATCTAGTCCACCTTCTTGGTAAATTTTTTCACTCTCATCCCCAAATATAACGGCATCTCCATCAAAAGCTATTTTGACCATGTCTGATTCACTTGAAGTAATGGGAGTATGGGGGAGTATGGTAGCAGCAGCTACACCAGTGTTTACCGCTTCTTCAACGTCAGGTGCATGAACTGAGAGGAAAAGGTCAACTTTAAAAGCTTCTAAGTAACGTGCCACAGGTGTACCTGCTGTCCAGCCTGTGCGTTCTATATCTAGTTCATAATGTTCGATGGAACGTCCTATACGTAGACCAGTTGCCGCATTGTTACGAGAAAGTATGATGACTTCTATGAGTTTATTATCAAACTTTTTGTTTATGGCTAAGAGATTTTGTATAAACCTAAATCCTGAGCCTTTAGTCAAAGGATTGTCTAAGTGTTCAAGCTGATGCTTGTAATACGACTCCAAGCCTTCTTTGTTAAATATAGTATTCTCCTCTTCCAAATCAAACAAAGCACGAGAGGAAATAGCAATTACAAGTTTATCTTGAAGGTCATACGCCATAAAAATCCTTTTCTTTATGGTATTTTAGTCACTTTTACTTTATAATGCCAAAAATCTTTCAAAGGTTATATTAAAATGGATACACTTTTTGTCTACGGAACACTCATGCCAAATTGCCCTAATGGACATATATTAGAAGATGTTGTGGGAAAGTTTGTCCCTGCTACTGTGATAGGAGAACTCATAGGGGCTGGTTGGTCTGCTTCTATGGGCTATCCTGGTATTAAACTTGACTGTGATGGCGACACCGTACATGGTTTCTTGTTTTACTCTCACAACCTTGAAGACAGTTGGGAGTACTTAGATACCTTTGAAGGTGATGAGTTTGTACGCACACCTGTAAGTGTAGAACGCTATGATGAACTAGATGTTGATACATTCATCTATGTACTCAAAGACAATAAAGAAGAGTTAGAAGAATAATATGCAAATAAATACAATGATAACCCTCTTAGTGATTATATTTATAGGGTATGTGATAGTTACGTATAAAAATCTCATGAAACAACATGATACTTTAAAAAAATTAGCTGAAAGTATAAAAGAAAAAATGGAACTATCTGAAAATACGGATACGCTTAGAAGAGAACACAATGCTATGGTAAGAGCATATAATCATACGCTTGATGGTTTTATAGGAAATCTCTTAGCAGGTAAGTTAAAGTATGAAAAAAAGAAAATGATAGAAAAAATATGACAATTTGCCATATTTTTACTACAAATCTTACTTTTTGATTATACTCTCACCATGTATCAAAAAAAGAAAGAACGCCTCTATATTTCAGAATTACTTGAGAATCCAGCAGTAGCCTATCCTGCCTACTATGTACTTAGCCTTAGTATGCATAAAAATGAGATGCTTCATGCTGCACTTATGGCTTTACATAGTTTTGACTTTTCATATTATGAAGTAGCAAAATCTTATGAAGATATCTTTGCAATGCTCCATTCTGGTACCTTTCCTATCTATAAAGAGAAATATATTATAGGTTATTTTGGTAATAAGATGATGTACTTAGAATCCAATGGATGGAAGGGAATGCCTGCGACCTCTGATATATTCCAGCTTGAAAATTGGTTAGTATGCTAAAAAAGTATTATAACTTTAAAATATTATAATTATAATATTTCTAATTAAGATAAATTTTATCTTATTTAGCTATACTTTATTCATATCTTAGGTAGCAAGACATTTTTTTATTCTTCCTCCTTTTTTAAAAAACTGCAGATTCACCACCAATGAATTTTGCACATAGTCATTTTTTGCTATCTAAGATACTATCACTTTACTTTAAAATTGAATTTTCATCTATATCTCTAAAACCGCAGAGAGTGTGTATCGCCATCCATAGTTTTTAATTTGGACAGTAAAACCATATGTTTCAAGTTTATTTTTCAGTGATGTTGGTTCAAAAAAGTTTCCAGGTTCACCTAAAAATTTTTCAACACGATAAATACTTTTACCCATAAATGTATTGAGATTAAAGTCATAAATAAAAAGTTTACCTTTAGCTTTGAGTACACGTACAGATTCACTTAGTGCCTCATCTACATTTCTAAAATGATGTAGTGACTCCCCCATTAGAAGTAACTCAAATTCATTGTCTTGAAAGGGAAGCTTCTCCGCAGTTCCCTGATGGGAAGTAATATATGATGGTGAAAATTTTAACATACCTTTTGCAGGATCAACAGAAGTAAGTGCTAAGTCTTTTCTACAAGTATAAATAAATGTATTCATCATACCTGTGCCTCCTCCTACATCAAGTACTTTAGCACCTTTAGAGAGTGGACGTATAAAGGTGCAAAGTTCTTCCTGTACTACTTTAGGATATATCTTTGCACCAAAAGTCTTAAATATCCAGCCAAGGTGATTAAATGGTATCATTAGTTATTCCTTATTTTAGTCTCGCTAGTATAGTTAAAATTACTTATACACGGTAATATTTAGGTAAGATATAAGTAATATTATGGTCACACTCTTGGGATATACTCTGCTTGTTCGAATAGTAATTCGATACCAAATACTTATTAAGGATTTACAATGAAAAAATTGATGATTTTAATCGCAGCAATGGCAATGTCAACACTAGCAGCACAGGCTGACAATGTAGCACCAGTAGAAACAACTATAGCAGCTATGGACACAGAAGCACCAACAACACCAACAGATGGTGATACAAATGGTACTGAAGAAGTAGCACCAGAAGGAAAATAATTAAACTTATTTACTTATCATATAACTGCACTCCTTTGTAGTTGTATGGTTAAATAACATACTCCCTTCCTCCCTCAAGTTTTCTTGAGGGATATGACACTTTTTAAGAAACATCTACTTTTATCTCTCCATTTTGCACATCAAAACTCACAGAAGAACCTTCAACCACTTTATCTTCCAAAATAAGCTCTGCAAGTCTGTCTTCTACTACTTCGTACAATGCACGTTTGAGTGGTCTAGCACCATAGACTGGGTCAAATCCTGCTTCAGCTATGTATGCTTTGGCATTGTCTGTAAGTGTGATACGAATGTCACGCTCTGAGAGCTTTTTCTGAATATCTTTAAACATAATATCCACGATACTCGTAATAGCCTCTAAATCTAATGGATTAAAGATGACTTGCTCATCTAATCTGTTTAAAAACTCTGGCTTGAAGTTACGTTTGAGTTCTTCATTTACAGCCACTCTTCTCTCTTCTTTGTCGGTTATGTTCATTATCTTGTCTGATGCGATATTAGATGTCATGATGATAATGGTATTTTTAAAATCTACCGTTACCCCTTTGTTATCGGTCAAACGTCCGTCATCTAGTACTTGTAGCAGTGTGTTAAACACATCTGGGTGGGCTTTTTCTATCTCATCAAAAAGTACTACGGAGTAAGGCTTACGTCTTACCGCTTCTGTGAGCTGTCCACCCTCATCATAGCCTACATAGCCTGGAGGAGCTCCTACTAAACGAGAGGCAGCATGTTTTTCCATGTACTCAGACATGTCTATGCGTATGAGTGCCTTTTCAGAGTCAAAGAGGAATTTGGCTAAGGTTTTAGCTACTTGCGTTTTACCCACACCTGTAGGGCCTAGGAACATAAAGCTACCTATTGGTCTGTTCAAGTCACTTAACCCTGCTTTATTACGCTTGATAGCACGTGCCACTGCTTTTAGTGCTTCATCTTGACCTACGACTTCTTCTTTAAGTATGCTCTCGATGGCTAAGATTTTCTCTTTATCACCTTGAAGCATTTTAGATACGCTTATACCCGTCCAACGGCTCACGATGCTTGCTATCATCTCTTCATCTACAGAGTTTTTCAGTAGTGTTCCCTCAGACATCATCTGCGTCCATTTGTTTTCTAGTTCTTCAAGCTTTTGTTGCTCTACAGGTATCTGTCCGTGTTCTATCTCTGCTACTTTTGAGAACTCTCCTTCTCTTTTGGCATGGTCTGCCTCAGTTCTGAGTGAGTCTACTTTGGCTTTTATCTCTGCTATGTCGTTAAAGACTTGTTTTTCGTTGTCAAACTGGCTTTGCAAAGTCGTTTTATGCTCTTCCACATCAGCCAACTCTTTTTCTATCTCTTCTAATCGAGAACTGTTTTTATCTGATATTTCCATCTTTAAGGCTTCTTTTTCTACAAGGAGCGTGCTTATCTCACGTTTTGCCTTAGCCAAGTCCGTAGGCTCAGACTCTATTTGCATCTTAAGTTCAGCCGCTGCTTCGTCTATGAGGTCTATGGCTTTGTCTGGTAAAAATCTATCGGTGATGTACCTGTCAGATAACTTTGCAGATGCTATGAGTGCTGCGTCCGTGATATTTACGTTATGGTGGGCTTCTAGCTTGTCTTTTATACCTCTAAGGATCTGTAAGGCTTCGTTGATACTAGGCTCGTCTACTTTAACAGCCAAGAAACGACGTTGTAAAGCAGTGTCTTTTTCAAAGTACTTTCTGTACTCTTTAAGTGTCGTTGCCCCTATGGTATGTAACTCTCCACGAGCAAGAGCAGGTTTGAGTATATTTGCCGCGTCATTACCACCCTCAGATGCTCCTGCACCTACGATGGTATGTATCTCATCTATAAACAAGATGATGTTTGCAGACGCTTTTACCTCGTCTATGACGGCTTTGAGTCTGTCTTCAAACTCTCCTCTGTACTTCGCTCCTGCGATGAGTGCGTTCATATCTAAGCTCATCACACGCATGTTTTGAAGGCTCAAAGGCACTTCTTTGTTTACGATGCGTTGAGCTAGCCCTTCCACTATGGCAGTTTTACCCGTACCAGGTTCGCCTATAAGTATGGGGTTATTTTTGGTTTTACGTATAAGTATTTGCATCATACGCTGTACTTCTTCGTCACGCCCTATGACTGGGTCTAGCTTACCATCTAGTGCTTTTTGGTTTAAGTCATCTGCATACTTTGCCAAAGCTTCTAAGGTTTCATCGCCAGACTGTGAGTCTATCTGCTTGCCACCTCTTATGCTCTCTAAAGTCTTTTTATATTCATTCATATCAACATATTTACCAAGTGTCTCTACCATGAAACTCTCAGTAGTATTTGCCATAAGCCACGCATCTACTGCTAAGTACTGGTCGCCGTTCGCAGCCATGACACCCTCTGCATTTTGCAAAGTCCGTACTAAGTTTTGCCCTAGTTTTATACTCTCTTTTGTGACACTTGAAACGCTAGGCAATTTGTTAGCCACAGACTTAGTCTCTAACTCAATGGCCGCCTTGTCTACATTCATCTTGTTAAGTGCTTGGTGCAAGATGCTCCCACTGTTCGTAAGCAATGCCCACATAAGGTGTATAGGGTCTACTTCTTGGTTTTTGTTATGTAAAGCCAGTGACACAGCAGACTCAATAGTCC
>Ga0256844_10000243_pt1 | contig 21617 bp, 22 predicted proteins | sample MusselsmetaG_FD_189100 | JGI IMG/M metagenome (GOLD analysis project Ga0256844, IMG submission 189100) | Mussel associated microbial communities from hydrothermal vent at the East Pacific Rise, Pacific Ocean - Mussels | ecosystem: Host-associated > Mollusca > Shell > Unclassified ... | reverse complement strand
TTCATATCAATGGTGCCCGGAGCCGGACTTGAACCGGCACAGTATTGCTACCGGGGGATTTTAAGTCCCCTGCGTCTACCAATTTCGCCATCCGGGCATCTGCTATGAAATCACAGTTTATAATAAATAAAATGGAGCGGGAGACGAGGTTCGAACTCGCGACCCCAACCTTGGCAAGGTTATGCTCTACCACTGAGCTACTCCCGCATCCAACTCTTACTAACTTAGTAAGTGAGGTGGAATTATAGCCGATAGTTTTTTGTTTGTAAAGAGTTTTTAGTGTAAATTATAAAAAAAGTGGTATAATCGCGTTTATAATTAAAATGTAAACTACTATATAGGAAATTGAAATGAGAAGTGACATTATAAAAAAAGGTTTTGACAAGGCTCCTCACCGTTCACTGCTTCGTGCAACGGGTTTAAAAGATGAAGATTTTGACAAGCCATTTATCGGAATTGCGAACAGTTATATCGATATTATTCCAGGGCATTTTTTCTTACACGAGTATGGAGAAATAGTAAAAGAAGCTATACGTGAGGCTGGTGGAGTTCCATTTGTTTTTAACACGATTGGTGTTGATGATGGAATCGCTATGGGGCATGAAGGTATGCTTTACTCTCTACCTTCACGTGAGATAATTGCAGATTCGATAGAGACTGTAATGAATGCTCATCAACTTGATGCAATGATCTGTATCCCTAACTGCGACAAAATTGTTCCGGGCATGGTTATGGGTGCTCTTAGAGTAAATGTTCCTACTATCTTTGTTTCAGGTGGTCCAATGGCTGCTGGACATAAAGCAGACGGTACTCCAATCGACCTTGCTACAGCGTTTGAAGCAGTTGGTGAACATGCTGAAGGTAAGATGACAGATGAAGAACTTTATGAGATTGAGTGTAATGCTTGTCCATCAGGTGGTTCATGTTCAGGTATGTTTACTGCAAACTCTATGAACACTCTTTGTGAAGCTATGGGTATCGCACTTCCAGGAAATGGAACTATTTTAGCAATGACTCCTGAGAGAATCGAGCTTGTTAAAAAAGCGGCAAGACGTATCGTTGAGTTAGCAAAAATGGAAGACAACTCAAAATACAAAATGAAAAATATTTTAAATGAGAAAGCTATCCATAATGCATTTGTTGTAGATATGGCGATGGGTGGAAGCTCAAATACCGTTTTACACCTTTTAGCAATCGCTAGAGAATCAGATGTAGAGTACAAAATAGAAAACATCAACAAAATAGCAGATAAAGTAGCACACATCTCTAAAATTTCTCCATCTAGAACTGATGTTCACATGGATGATGTAAACAAAGCCGGTGGTGTAAACGCTGTAATGTGTGAAGTCTCTAAACGTGGTGATAACTTACATCTTGACGCTCTTATGATTTCAGGTGAGACTTTAGCTGAACGAATCGAGGGTTGTGAAATTAAAGATGAAGACATTATTCATACAAATGAAAATGCTTACTCTAAAGTTGGTGGATTATCGATTCTTTTTGGTAACCTTGCAGCAGAGGGTGCGGTTGTAAAAACTGCTGGTATTACTGGAAATATGAAACAGTTCAAAGGTAAGGCAGTTTGTTTTAACTCTCAGCCAGAAGCACTTGCTGGAATCATGGGACATAAGGTGAAAGCTGGTGATGTTGTAGTTATCCGTTATGAGGGTCCAAAAGGTGGTCCTGGTATGCAAGAGATGTTAGCTCCTACTTCACTTATCATGGGTATGGGTCTTGGTGAGTCTGTTGCTCTTATCACTGATGGACGTTTTTCTGGTGCTACTCGTGGTGCATCTATCGGTCACATCTCTCCAGAGGCTGCTGAAGGCGGTGTAATCGCTTTAATAGAAGATGGCGATGAGATAGAATTAGATACTGATGCACATCTTTTACAGTTAAATGTAAGTGAAGAGATTATTGCAGAGCGTCGTGCTAAATGGAAACCTCACATAAACCATGTAAAATCTAAATGGTTGAAACGCTATGCATTATTAGTTTCAAACGCATCAAATGGTGCTATATTAAAAACAGAATTATAAGAAGGAAATTTATAAGTGAACGCAATTGCAATAAAACACAATGACGAAATTATTGATTTACAGACTGCTGAAGAGCTAGGTTTTGAGGGTGAACAGATTCATCTTGATAACTCTGCGGACTCTTTAGAAGTTCTTCGTCACTCAACAGCTCACCTTATGGCTCAAGCTATAAAGTCACTATATCCGGATGCAAAGTTTTATGTAGGGCCAACTGTAAAAGAGGGTTTTTACTATGACTTTAAAACAGAAACTGAGATAGGTGAGGGCGATCTTAAAAAGATAGAAAAACAGATGCTTTCTTTTGCTAAGAAAAAGTACAAAATAGAGAAGTACTCAATCTCAATGGATGAAGCACGTGAGAAGTTCAAAGACGATCACTTAAAACTAGCGGTTATGCAAAGAATTACTGATGATACTGTATCTATATATAAACAAGGTGAATTTGAAGACCTTTGTCGTGGTCCACACTTGCCATCTATTGGTCTTATCAGATACTTCAAACTTACTAAAATTGCTGGTGCATATCTAGGTGGTGATTCTAAGAATGAGATGCTAACTCGTATATATGGTATAGCATTTGCAGATAAAGAGTCTTTAAAAGCTCATATGGAGATGTTAGCAGAGGCTGCTAAACGTGACCACCGTAAACTTGGTAATGAGATGAAACTTTTTACTTTCCGTGAAGAGGTAGGGGCTGGTTTTCCTATCTGGCTTCCAGCTGGTGGACGTCTACGTGCACGATTAGAACAACTACTGTTTAAAGCTCACCGTAAAAGAGGTTATGAGCCTGTTCGTGGTCCTGAAATGCTACGTTCTGACTTGTGGAAAACATCTGGACACTACGAAAATTATGGCGAAAACATGTATTTCACTAAGATTGATGAGTTAGAGTTCGGTATTAAACCTATGAACTGTGTTGGTCATATTAAAGCTTATGAGCATGATTTACACTCTTATAGAGATTTGCCGATTAAGTACTTTGAATATGGTGTTGTTCACCGTCATGAGATGACAGGTGCACTTCATGGTCTTTTTAGAGTTCGTGAATTTACTCAAGATGATGCACATATTTTCTGTACAGCAGATCAAATCGAAGAACAGATTATAGAAGTTGTTGATTTTGTTGATAAAATCATGTCAACTTTCGAGTTTGATTATAAGATGATGATTTCTACTAAACCTGAAAAAGCTGTTGGTAATGATGAAGTTTGGGATATTTCAACTCAAGCACTTAAAAACGCAATGGATAAAAACTCACTTCCTTATGAAATAGATGAGGGTGGTGGAGCTTTTTATGGTCCAAAAATTGACATTAAGATTACAGATGCGATTGGTCGTGAGTGGCAGTGTGGAACAATTCAGTTAGATTTTAATCTTCCTGAACGTTTTGAGCTTGAGTACAATGGTGAGAACAACGAGAAGATTCAGCCGGTTATGATTCACCGTGCTATTCTTGGTTCATTTGAGCGTTTTATAGGGATTTTAACTGAGCATTATGCTGGTGAATTTCCTATGTTTATCGCTCCAACTCAGGTTGCAATTGTACCAGTTGCTCAAATGCATAAAGATTACGCTAAGCAATTATCCGATAAACTTATCGACATTAATGCCGATAGTGAGATATATGCAAAGAATGATTCGTTAAATAAACGTATTAGAATTGCCGAAAAAACTCGTGTTCCTATGATAGTTGTTATCGGTGACGAAGAGATCCAGAACAAGACTGTAGCGATTCGCGACAGACGTACTAGAGAGCAATATAACCTAAGCGAAGAGGATTTCCTCAAGCTTATACAAACTAAAGTAAATGAGGTAAATTTTTGAGTCAAAAGAAAAACCGTGTCATCATGAATGACGATATCCGTGCAACAGAGTTAAGATGTAATGTAGATGGTGGAGAGTCTTTAGGTGTAATATCTATTGACGAAGCTATGGAAAAAGCAAATGAGTTGGAGTTAGATTTAGTTCTTATTGCACCTGATGCAAAACCTCCTGTTGCAAAGATTATGGATTACGGTAAATATAGATACCAAGAAGAGAAAAAACTCAAAGAGCAACGTAAAAATCAAGTAAAGATTGTTGTGAAAGAGATTAAGCTTTCTGTGAAAATTGCTGAGAATGATGTTGCTTATAAAGTTAAGCATGCAAGAGAATTCTTAGAAAAAGGTTTTCATGTTAAATTTCGCGTATTCCTAAGAGGACGTGAAATGGCTCATCCAGAAGCTGGTAAAGAAGTTCTTCTTCGTGTTTGGCCAATGGTTGAAGACATAGGTGTTATGGAAAAACCGCCTAAGTTTGAAGGGCGTTACTTCAACATGTACGTAACACCTCAAAAATAATTCTAAAATAATAATAGCAATGCATTTTCTGCGTTGCTACGTTCGTCATGCACATTAGTGCACTTCCTCACTATGCGCCTTGAAACTACATCACTCTTATTATTTTATTAAAACGTGAATTATGTAAAAGAAAGACTGGAAATTAAATTATTTCTCAGTCCTTAAAGTTAGTTAGAGACTTTACTTTTTATATCATCTTCTTCCATTGCATCGCTAACATATTTGATAACAACAACATCTTCAGTTTCATTTATATACCACTCAGCAATATTTTCATGCTCAAGAGCTGTGAGTTTTTCCATATTCACATCTGATTGTGGAATGTAAAGATGAGAGTGTCTTGTAGGGTTTTGAAGTTTAAGAGCTGTCCAAACTAGCCATAATACAATTACAACAGATATTGTCATAGCTAAAGTTCCTCTATCACTCATATCAAGATAAAGACCAGCAAATGTACCACCTAAGAAAGTTGAGAAGTATGCAACTGAGTTAGAGATACCAAGAGCAGCACCTTTTTGATGTACTTTTGCAAACTTAGAAATCATAGACTGAACAAGTGGTTCCATCATGTTAAACGCAACAAAGAAAAATACTACACCAACGATGAAAATTGTACTTGAAGTTGTGAAACCCATTATTAAAAATGATGCTAAAAACAGTACGATAGAGAGTAGGAAAATCTGTTTAGGTATGTTTTTCTTCTCACCAAATACAGCAGCTGGGCCCATAGCGATAAGACCTGCAATCATTGCTGGAACATAAACCATCCAAAGTTCGGATTTCTCCCATGCAAAGCCGTATTCTGGTTTAACTAGAATGATAGGAATAAGTACAAATGCCATAGTCATGAGACCTTTTTGCATTGCGTTTATGATAATCATGTTTAGAAGATTGTTGTCTTTTAAGATATCTGATGTTGTTACTTTACCATGGTATATGTGCTTGATTTTTGGAGGTGTTGGTACTTTAACAAATAGAACTATAATTGCAAGAACTGCAAGAACTGCTGTTATTAAAAAGATTGCACTGATACCGTAGTTTGATGCTACTACAGGTCCAAGAGCCATAGCTAAAGCAAAACTCATAGCGATGAAACCACCCATGATAGCCATAGCTTTTCCCCTAACACTCTCTTCAACAAGGTCAGAAATCATAGCAGTTACAACCGCGCCAATTGCACCAGCACCTTGTAAGAAACGACCAAACATAAGAGTATATATATCAGTAGAATAAGCACAGATAAGTGAACCCACTAAAAATATAAGAAGACCAAAAAGAATAGTTGGTTTTCTTCCTATCTTATCACTTAATGTTCCAAATGGAACTTGAAAAATTGCTTGAGTCAGGGCATAACCACCAACAATAATACCTACTAAGAAAGGAGTAGCACCTTCAAGGTCAAGAGCGTAAACAGATAAAACAGGAAGAACTAAAAATAGTCCTAGAAATCTTAAAAATAGAATGGATGAGAGGGGAAACACTTTTTTGAACATATAAAGCCTTTTGAAGTAGACGTAAATATCACTACTTGTAGTATAATTGCGAGATTATATATAAAATATTATTACATACACTATAAGGAAAAGAATTTGAAATTAGTTTTAGCTACATCTAATAAAGGTAAAGTAAGAGAGATAAAAGCCTTGTGTGAAAAGTATGAGATAATACCATATAGTGAACTTATAGATGAGTTTGAAATTATAGAAGATGCAGACACTTTTAAAGAAAATGCTCTCATAAAAGCTAGGGCTGTTTTTAAAGCACTCGATGATGAGAATGTTGTTGTTATGGCTGATGATAGTGGAATCAGTGTGGATGTATTGGATGGTGCACCAGGAATATATAGTGCAAGATATGGTGGTCCTGATGCGGATGATAAGGATAACCTTTATAAGTTAGTAGATAGTATCAAAGAGAAGGGTGTTGATTCATCGCCTGCACATTACACTGCGGCTATTGCGATTGTAACTTCATCTGGTGAGTACTGCGTTCATGGTTGGATGTATGGAACGGCAATGACTGAGACACGTGGAAATGGTGGTTTTGGATATGATCCGATGTTTATACCCGATAGATATGATAAAACACTAGGTGAGTTAGATGATGAGATAAAGAAAAAACTATCTCATCGCTCTAAAGCACTTAGCCTTGCAAAAAGAATTTTAGATACTCTATAAAAACTTTCTACTGATATTGTAAAAATTCGCTTCCAATCTTGTTAATAACAGATGTAGGTGGGCGTTATATCTGGTCACAGTGTGCATGATATCTCCTTTAACATTGTTGATACAATTTAAAGCAAATATTATTCCATATGTTATTGGCTATGAACTAACTAAAAATAACAAGTAAAACAACTCCAAAGATAATTCTATATATACCAAACGCAACGAATGTAAACTTTTCTAAAAATACTAAAAAAAGTTTTATTGTTAAGTAAGCTATGAAAAAAGATACAACAAAGCCAACTGCTAAAGCCATAAGATTTGCATCACTAAAATCTTGATAGTGTTTGAGTAAATCATAAGCGGTAACTGCACTCATAACAGGAAACGCAAGTAAGAAACTAAACTCTGCACTGGCTTTTCTACTTAATCCCACAAGTAAAGCACCAATAATAGTAGAACCGGCTCGACTTGTTCCAGGAATGAGAGCAAAAATTTGAGCAAATCCAATTATCATTGCTTGTTTAAGAGTAACTTGTTCCACATCATCTATCAAGCGAGTTTCGCTTGGGATAAAAAACTTCTCTACAAGAAGAAATATTACACCACCTACTATAAACATGATAGCGACAATTTGGATTGAAAAGAGCTCTTTAATTTGGTGCGAAAAAATAAAGCCGACTACTCCAATAGGAATAAATGCAAGAAAAACTTTTGTCCACAAATCTATCTTTTTAAGAGTAAATTTATCTCTATAATTAAGTACTACAGCAAGGATGGCAGCAAATTGAATAATAACTTCATATGCTTTTGTGACTGCTGTTTGATCTATACCTAAAAAGTGGCTTGCTACTATTAAATGCCCTGTAGAAGAGATAGGTAAAAACTCTGTAAATCCTTCTATTACACCTAAAATAATTGAATCAAAAATTGTCATATATTTTATTCCTTTTAATGACGACATTTTAGCATATTTCAAAAGTTTAAACTTATTTCGATACAATACAAGGTTTATTTTAAACACCCTAATTAATCTCATAGGAAAATATATATGTTACTTTTTACACCTGGACCGACTCCTGTTCCACAAAATGTTCGTAATGCAATGAGTGATGAAACTATACACCATCGTACTCCAGAATTTGAAGCTATTTTTGAAAAAACACGTAAGCATCTTTTTAATCTTTTTGCTACTGATGAGGTAGTAATGATTGCTTCTAGTGGTACAGGTGCTATGGAAGCAGCAGTTATTAACCTTTGTAAGAACACACTCCTAAGTGTAAACTCTGGAAAATTTGGTGAGCGTTTTGGTAAAATAGCGACTGCTCACGGACTTAAGAATGTTGAGATTAAACATGAGTGGAACACTCCTGTAACTGTTGAAGAGATTGTAAACGCTCTCAAAGCAAATTCAGATATTGATGCTATTGCAGTACAGATTAGTGAGTCAGCAGGTGGACTTCGTCATCCTGTTGAAGAGTTAGCAAAGGCTGTTAAAGAGATTAATCCAAACATTATGATTATTGCTGATGGTATTACTGCTGTTGGTGTTGAGAGAATTGATGTGTCAAATATTGATTGTCTTATCGCGGGGAGTCAAAAAGCACTTATGCTTCCTCCTGGTCTTTCTATTTTAGGGCTTTCAAACGCAGCTATCGAGACTATCGGTTCTGGCGTAGGTTATTACTTGAACCTTGCTTCTGAGATTAAAAAACAGCGTCAAAATACGACGGCATATACAGCGGCAACTACTTTGATAATAGGACTCTTAGAAGTTTTAGAGACTATTGAAAAAGAGGGTGGGATAGGAATACTTTACTGTAATACTGCAAGACGTGCAAAGGCTACAAAAGCAGCACTCGAAGCGATAGGCTTACATATCTATCCTACTACTCCTGCAAAGAGTATGACAACTATTGATGATAAAGATGCATCAAAAATTCGCTCTGCTTTAAAAGAGGAGTATGGTGTAAATGTTGCTGGCGGACAAGATCATCTTAAAGGCAAAATATTTCGTATAAATCAGATGGGTTTGATTAAGAATTATGAGTCTATTTGGGTTGTAAACTCAATAGAACTTATACTACACCGTATGGGAAGATTAGAGTATGCAGGGATTGCTTCTAAAGTATATAATGAGACATATTATCTTTCTGCATTAAAGAAAAAAGAGATATAGATGATACTTGAACATGAGATTCCTAATGGCTCAAAACTTTACTTTGGCAAGAGTGCTAAGGTAAAACGCCGTATTGAAAATGTAGCGAGTGATATTTTAGATGCTAATGGATTTGAAGAGATTGTTACACCGATATTTTCATATCACCAGCATCAAAGTATCGCTGATGAAAAAGAGCTTATTAAAGTAAATGATGAGAAAAATAATTCACTCTCTTTAAGAGCAGACTCTACTATAGATGTTGTGAGAATTATCCAAAAACGTCTAGGGACTAACACTGCGCAGAAAAAATGGTTCTATATTCAGCCAGTTCTTCGTTACCCAACAGAAGAGCAGTATCAGGTAGGTGTTGAGTTTATGGGAGAGAAGAAACTCTCATCAGTTTTGAGTTTAGCAGTAGAGATTTTTGATAAACTAGAGGTTAAACCTTTAGTTCAAATCTCAAACATTAAAATACCGGAAATTTTAGTTGAGATATTTGATGAACTCACTATTAATGATTTTCGTCATTTTAATATAGAGAAGTTCTTAAACCTAAAAGTTAACTGGGTTGAAAAGCTTGTTTATCTTCAATATGTTGAGAATATTGATGAAGTTATCGCTATCGCTCCCCAAAAAATACAAATAGAACTTAATAAAATAAAAGAACTATGTTCAGAGATGAAATGTGAAAATAGTGTTATTGCTCCGATGTATTATGCAAAAATGCTCTATTATGATGAGTTATTTTTTAGAGTGATTGATAAAAACGAAGTTTACGCTCGTGGTGGAAGGTATAAAAACGCAGACTTAACATCAGTAGGTTTTGCAATCTACACAGACGCTTTATGCGAAACATTAGCTAAATAATATTTTAGAAGAAAAAGAGGAAATAGATAAGATGAAAGCAGATTTAATCGTTGGTATTCAATGGGGAGACGAAGGTAAGGGTAAAATAGTTGATAGATTAGCTTGTGAGTATGACATGGTATGTCGTTCACAAGGTGGTCATAATGCTGGTCATACTATCTGGGTTGATGGTGTAAAGTTTGCGCTTCACCTTGTTCCTTCAGGAGTACTAAACCCTCAAGCTATCAACGTTGTTGGTAATGGTGTTGTACTTTCTCCAGAGTCAATCATTAAAGAGATGGTTCAGTTTGAAAATCTTGAGGGTCGTCTTTATATTTCTGATAAAGCACACTTAAATCTTTACTACCATGCTTTAATTGATCAAGCTAAAGAGCGTTTAAGAGGTGACAAGGCAATCGGTACTACTGGTAAGGGGATTGGACCTGCGTATGCAGATAAAATTAACCGTACTGGTTTTCGTGTTGGTGAACTTTTAAATCCTAAAAAATTAACTGCTTCTATCATCGAATATTTTGAGCAAAATAGACAGATTTTTGATATTTATGAAATTGCTACTCCTGTAGAGTCTGAACTTCTTGCTGAACTAGAAGGTTTTAAAGCTAAACTTGCTCCTTTTATCACAGATACAACTCAAATGGTTTGGAAAGCACTTGATGAAAACAAGAGAATTCTTTTAGAGGGTGCTCAAGGTACTCTTCTTGATATTGACCATGGAACGTATCCTTATGTAACGTCTTCTGCAACAGTTTCTGCTGGTGCTTGTACAGGTCTTGGAATTAACCCTAAAGATATTGGTAAAGTTATTGGTATTGTAAAAGCTTACTGTACGCGTGTTGGTAATGGACCATTCCCATCAGAAGATTTTGGTGAAGATGGACAACGTCTTGGTGAACAGGGTCATGAATTTGGAACAACAACTGGACGTGCTCGTCGTTGTGGTTGGTTTGATGCGGTAGCTACTCGTCATGCAGCTCGTTTGAATGGTTGTGATGAATTAGCTTTAATGAAACTAGATGTATTAGATGGTTTTGATGAAGTGAAACTTTGTATTGCTTATGAGTTAAATGGTGAGACAATTGATTATATGCCATCAAATCTTGATGATGTTAAGCCTATATATAAAACTTTTAAAGGCTGGGATAATTCTGTTGGCGCAAGAACATTTGATGCTCTTCCAAAAGATGCACAAGACTTTGTAAAAACAATTGAAGAAATTTCAAAAACAAAAGTTGGTATAATTTCTACATCACCAGAAAGAGACGACACAATAATCCTATAAGGAATATAATTTATGAAGACTCGTTTTAGCTCTTTAGTAACTTTGAAAAAAAGTACAATGAAAAAGAGTGAACGGGTTGTTCAGAGTGCAAATGCTGACCTGAACAGTGCAGTTATGGCACTGGAAATCTCAAACAATTCCCTTAACACTATTGATACACCCGAGAGTGGTATAATGAATGACTTTCTCGCATCTAGAAGGCTACTTGATTCAGCAAGAGATTTGATAAAACATAATCAAGAGTGGACAGAGTACGCTAAAAATCAAGTTTTTTTAGCAAAAGAGCAACTTAAATTAGATATGGTTGAGTATGAAAAGTTTAAATATCTTGACCTTCAAGAGATAAAGAAAATAATTAAAAAACAGAAAATGTTAGAAGCAAAAGAGTTAGATGAAGTTGCATTAATGACTCATGCAAGAAAAAACAATAATCTAAACGCAGATAATCAAAAGGCAATTTAATGAAAAAAATAGTACTAATAGTTTTATGTTACTCATCTCTATTTTCACTTCAAACAAGCGAAAAACTTTTTGAATGTACAGAAATTTTTAAAGAAAGAAAGAGTGAACTTTTAGTTGAATTAGAGCGAATAGATGAGCAAAAACAAGCCCTTAGTGCACTTCAAGAGGCAACTGAAGAACTACTAAAAAAGAAAGAAACAAAACTATCACGACAAGAAGAGATAGTTGATAAAAAGTTAGCAGATATAACAAAAAAAGAGATTTCTATAAAAAATATGTTGGTAAAAAATGAAGAGATTTTAAAAGAAACAAAAAAACTTAAAATGAGTAAAATAGCTCAAACATTTGCAAAAATGAAACCAGCATCTTCAGCAAATATACTTTCAAACATGGATTCAAAAGAAGCAGTCGCTATTTTACAATCACTCAAACCAAAAACTGTTGGAAAAATTTTAACTAAAATGGATGCCAAAAAGGCTTCAGAGCTAACACTACTTTTAACTAAATAATCAAACTTTTACCTTACTTATTGTAGAATAACTGAATTTAATTAATAACTAAGGTCATTACCATGAAAATATCACTTAAAAGTATTCCTCATATATCTAGTAAAATATCAATCGATTTAAATAAAAGTGGTGTTGTAACTATGACTAAAGGTCTTGAATCTGTGGCAATTGAGGCGGAGAAGATACTAGTTGAGAGTGTTAAGAAAGAGATGGCACTAGAAGAAAAAGCACATGAAATTTGTGATGAGAATGAAGAAGAGATAGAGTTTATGCTTGCTGATGAGCGTCAGCTTTTCTTTATGATTAAAAAGAAACTAGCACCAGAGTTTGGTGTTATCTTAAATTATGAAGAGAGATTCTCAGATATTTCACATAAGATTTTAGATGAACTTTATGAAGAAGATTTAATCCATTTTGATGTGACAGAAAATCGTATCAAAAATATCATCTACAATGCAATTACATCTTTCATTGCTGATACTTCTGAAATAGAAGATGCAGTTATGGACAAAATCCGTTCATACAAAAGAAAATTTATTCCTGGAACTGATGAGTTTGAAATTTTACATGAGAAATTATTTAGAGAAGAGCTTTTAAAAAGAGGTATGGAGTAATGAGTATAAATTTTCTTGCCAAAGGCAAAGCTTTAGTGAGAGGAATTTTTTTGGAAATTACTTTTCAAAAGAAGGAGAGATAATGAAGGTTTATATCTATCTTGAAAATGGAACATATTTAGAAGCAAATAGTTTTGGTGCTGATGATACAAGCGTTGGAGAGATAGTTTTTAATACATCTCTCTCAGGATATCAAGAGATTATGTCTGACCCATCTTATGCAGGTCAGTTTGTAACATTTACAATGCCTGAAATTGGAAATGTTGGTGTGAATGATCAAGATATGGAGAGTAAGTCTGCACACGCTAAAGGTATGATAGTTAGAAAATACCAAAAAAGATACTCTAGTTTTAGAGCACAAGAGTCTTTAGACGCCTTTCTTGTAAAACATAATGTTATGGGAATTTGTGACATTGACACAAGATTCTTAACTAAGATGGTAAGAGATGAAGGTGCTATGATGATGGTAGCTTCAACAAAAATTAGTGATAAAGAAGAGTTGAAAAAGATTTTAGAAAACTCTCCAAGAATCGAAAATGTGAACTATATCGAGCAAGTAAGCACTAAAGAAGCATACGCTCATACTTCTTCAACCTACAATGATAAAGAAGGTTTTGAGTACGAAGAAGCTCCAACTGTTCAAGCAAAAATAGCTGTTGTTGACTTCGGTGTTAAACGTAATATATTAAATGAAATTGTTAGTGCTGGAATTGGTGTTGAAGTTATTCCAAATGATTTTAAAGCTTCAGACTTGATAGAAAAATACAATTCTAAAGCAATTGATGGTGTATTTTTGTCAAATGGTCCTGGTGATCCACTTGTACTTAAACGTGAGCAAGAGCAGATTAAAGAGCTAATCGCAGCTAAGATTCCAATGTTTGGAATCTGTTTAGGTCATCAGCTTCTCTCAATTTCACACGGATACGATACTTTTAAACTGAAATTTGGTCACCATGGTGGAAATCATCCTGTTAAAAATATTAAAACAGGTTTAGTTGAGATTACAGCACAAAACCATAATTATAACGTTCCTGATAATATTACCCAAATTGCCCAAGTTACGCATACAAACCTTTTCGATGATACAATTGAAGGTCTTAAGTATAATGACTCTCCAATTTTTTCAGTTCAGCATCACCCAGAAGCTAGTCCTGGACCAAAAGAGAGTAGATATATCTTTGGTGAATTTCTTTCTTTAATAAAAAGATAACTTAATGCCTTTTGGCATTATTTAAAATTATATAAATAATAATTAACATCTCTCAACTAAGTCGCTAAAACCCCTAGATAAACCACCATAATTACGAAAGTAAACATAAAGACAATAAATAATCAGACTTTGTCAAACTTTGTCACAAATTAAGATTAGATAAACATATTTATGGTTAATATAACAATGTTAATTAGTATAATTTATTTATTTTAAATTAATTATACGTAATTGCTTTGAATTTCAAGGAGGCTATATATGGAGAATCGTCCATTAGAGTACGACTATACGATTGCAAAGTTGTTCATGCTAACTACTATCGCTACAGGTATTGTTGGTATGCTCGTCGGTGTAATCTTGGCATTTCAGCTTGCTTTTCCAGAAATAAATTTATTTCTAGGTGAAGGTCTTGCTGAATATACAAACTTTAGTCGTCTTCGTCCACTGCATACTGATGCAGTAATTTTTGGTTTTACATTAAGTGGTGTTTTTGCCACTTGGTATTATGTTGGTCAGCGTGTACTTAAGGTATCAATGGCTGAATCTAAGTTCCTAATGACAATTGGTTATGTTCATTTTGTACTTTACGTTATCGGTGTTGCTGCTGTTATCTTTTCACTACTTGCAGGTGTTACTACATCTAAAGAGTATGCTGAATTTGAATGGCCAATTGATATCGCTATTGTAATTGTGTGGGTACTATGGGGTGTTAGTGTTTTCGGTCTTATCGGTATTCGCCGTGAGAAATCACTTTATATTTCTATTTGGTATTACATTGCTACTTTCTTAGGTATAGCTATGCTTTATCTATTTAATAATATGGAAATTCCTACAATATTAGGTGCTAATGCAGCAGGTCAATCAGGTTTTGGTGATTGGTGGCATTCAGTTTCTATGTATGCAGGTACTAATGATGCGCTTGTTCAATGGTGGTATGGTCATAATGCAGTTGCATTTGGTTTTACTGTTCCTATTGTTGCAATGATTTATTATTTCTTACCCAAAGAATCTGGTCAAGCTATCTACTCATATAAACTGTCATTACTTTCTTTTTGGGGATTAATGTTCGTATACCTATGGGCTGGTGGACACCACATGCTATATTCAACGATTCCTGACTGGGTTCAAACAATGGGTTCAATTTTCTCCATAGTTCTGATTTTACCATCATGGGGTTCAGCAATCAATATGCTTCTAACAATGAAGGGCGAGTGGCAACAAGTTGCAGCTTCTCCATTAATTAAGTTCATGATTATGGCTTCAACTTTCTACATGTTCTCAACATTAGAAGGACCTATTCAAGCAATTAAATCTGTTAATGCTATTGCACACTTTACTGACTGGATTGTTGGTCACGTTCATGATGGTACTCTTGGTTGGGTTGGCTTCATGATTATGGCTGCACTTTACCATATGGCTCCACGTGTATTTAAACGTGCGATTTATTCTAAGTCTTTAATGGCTACGCAGTTCTGGATTCAAACTTTAGGTGTTGTGTTATACTTCACTTCTATGTGGATCGCAGGTATTACTCAAGGTATGATGTGGAGAGCACACGATGAATTTGGTAACTTAGCTTACTCTTTCATTGATACAGTTACTGTTCTTCATCCTTACTACGCTATTCGTGGTGTTGGTGGACTATTATACTTGACTGGTTTCTTAATGTTTGCTTATAACATCTACAAAACTATGACTTCTGGTCGTAAAGTAGAAGAGTCTGAGCTTCAATCTGCATCGCCTATGGGCGCTTAATAGAAAGGAGATATAATGTTTCATTGGTTAGAAAAACATCCGTTCTTTTTTGCGGTAGCGGTGTTCGTAGCAATTGCTTTTGCTGGTTTGATTGAAATTCTTCCAAACTTTGCACAAGCATCTCGTCCTGTAATCGGTACAGCTCCATACTCTACTTTAGAGTTAGCGGGTCGTCACGTTTATATTAAAAATAGTTGTAATGCTTGTCATTCACAGCTTATTCGCCCATTTAAATCAGAGACTGACCGTTATGGTCACTACTCTTTAAGTGGTGAGTATGCATATGATCGTCCTTTTCTTTGGGGTTCTAAAAGAACTGGTCCAGACTTAATGCGTGTAGGTAACTACCGTACTACTGACTGGCACGAAAATCATATGAAAGATCCATCTGCTGTTGTACCAGGTTCAATTATGCCTAAGTACACTTGGATTTATAAGAATCTTGCAGATATTGAGACTACTTATGCAGAACAGTTAACAATAGCACAGTTCTTCGCTGTACCTTATAATAAGCCAGTTCCTATGAAAGATGGTTCAAGTAAAACTGTTAAAATGGGAGCTAGTCTTGACGAAGCGAATGCATTAGCATTAGCAGAAGCAAAATTAATTGTTGCAGATATGAAAGATCAAAATGTAAAAGATGCAGTAGCAAATGGTCAGATTCCTGAAATTGTTGCACTTATTGCATACATGAACAGTCTTCAGTAGTAGGAGTTTATAGTGGATATTGCACTACTACAAGGGTATGGTTATTTTGCTTTAACTGTTTTTATGGCAGTTGGTCTTTATGCGTATATATATCATTTATATAAAAACAGAAAAGATGCAGATGGTCATGACTATGAAGAGTATAGCAATATGGCATTACACGATGATATAGCGGATACTCCGGTAAATGCTATATCTGATGATAAAGAGAAATAGGAGAGATATATGAATAAGCTTTATCTTTGGGGAATTATCATTACTGCTATTATGTTAGGAGCTACATACTATACGGTAGTCCTAACTAAGGGTGGTATGAATGGTGATATCGTCAATATGCTTGCTATTGCAGGTGCAGTTGTACTTGTAATTATTACAGTTTTTGTTGTAATCAAGTATGTTCGTCAAATGCAAACTGACACAGCGGATGGTGAGTTAGCAGATGAGTCATGGGACAATATTGGTGAGTATACAAACCCAATTCCAATGGGTTGGGCAATTTCGTTCATCCTTACTATGGTTTGGGGTATGTGGTACTTTACAGTGGGTTACCCTGTAAATGCATATTCACAGATTGGTGAGTATAATGAAGACACAGCCGCGCATAATGCTAAGTTTGAAACAGAGTATGCAAATATTACTGGTGACAGATTAGTTGAAATGGGTGAGTCAGTTTTCTTAGCAGAGTGTAAAGTATGTCACGGTCTATCTGCGGATGGTATTGATGGCAAAGCTGCTAACTTAAATGTAAGAATTGAAGCTAAGTCTGTTAAATATACTGTGGAAAATGGTTCAAACAACCAGCTTCTAGGTATGGAAATGCCAATGCCAGATCGTAATGGTCTTTTCAATGCTAACACAGGTGGATTAATTACTGATGCTGAGATTGATGCTGTATCTGCTTACGTAGCAAATGGTATGAGTGGAGCAGGTGCTGATGTATTTGCTGGAACTTGTGCTGCTTGTCATGGTGAAGATGGTAAAGGTATGGATTATGTAGCACCTAGTGTTGCTTCATTTACTCCAACACTTGTTGCTAATGTTCTTAATCATGGTAAAAAAGGTGCAATCGGTAAAATGCCTGCGTTTGACAGACTAAATGCTAAGCAAAAAGAAGCTGTTGGTGCATATATCACTAGCTTAAGTAAATAAGGAGTCAGGTATGAATGAAAATAGAAGTATATTTGCTCTTGATGGTATAACAGGTATGTTAATTGCAACTGTTTTATTACTTAGTATCCTAGCTGTTTTAACAGTTCTAGGACTAGGTGTACAACAAGAAAATGCAACTAATTTTTACGATGTTAAAGATGAAAAATCAATCAAAATGTTTAGTACTGATAATGCTAAACATATTGTTGATGTGAAGTAAGGAAGTTTACAATGGATAAAATAATTGCATGGGGCCTAGTAATTATGGCTGCTTACACACTTTACGCGGTTTTAACACCAAATCACCTTTTCGTCGGTTAGGGAAAATTTATTGAAATTTTCAAGAGGGCTGGCGGCCCTCATATTCGCAGTTTTATTTCAAACACAATTAGCAGCACAATATTTATATAAAGATGAAGTAATCTTCAATCCAAAGTTTAACGCTGAAGTTAATAAACTTGGAAGTGAACTTTATGAAAAAACTGGTATATCCTTAAAACTTTTAATGCTAAAAGAGTTGCCCCATAGTATGGATATAGTTAGTTATGAAAAAGAGGTGATAAAAGAGTTTAATGAACCAACAATTTTATTAACATTCTCAGAAATGGATGCGCAAGTAGACATTTTAGCAAATGAAACATCTTTATATAAGTATTTTGATAAGAAGCAGATTTTAAGTCCTGTATCTTCACCTGTACAAGCATTCGCTATAGCACTTATGAGTATGGATTTTAGCGATATGACTAGCGGGGGAACAATCTTACCACTACTAGCTCAAAAAGCTAAAAAGGGTACAGTTTTAGGTAAGTATAGTGGTTCAATGTTTAATGGGTATGCTGATATTGCAGAACAGATAGCCCAGAGTAAAAATATTGTACTTGTAAATGCGATTGGTTCAGCAAATCAAACAAGTATATTTGTTGTTAAGATAATATTTTATGGTATTATCCTTATCGGAATATATATGTATATAAAAAGAAGATTATTTTACAGAAGGCAGAGACTTGAGCAAGAGTAGTGGAAGAATTTGGCCATATGCTATAGGTGGCTCTATTATATTGGTATTTGGATTTTGTGTTGCAACGATAGTTGTAACTCATCAAGCGAATATTCAAGAGAGTGATGCTTATATGAGCTCCTATCAAGATGCAGACGCAAATGCAAATGATTTAATCAAAGCACGTATTGCATTTGATAGAAGCTGTAACATAGAGTATATAAGCAAAGGCATTAGTGAGAGTGGTTCAACCGTTCAATACAGAGTTACAGATAAAAACTCTAATGCTATTAACAGCGCAAAACTAAAACTTGTAATTACTAGACCTGAGACTGATGAGTTTAATCAAGAGTTAGAAAATCCAAGTGTAGAAAATGGAGTTTATACATTTAGAGATGTTAAATTTCCTAAAGCTGGTGTGTGGAATATTATGGCAAAAGTTGATGTTGGTAATTTAAGTAGATACTATAATATAAAAGCTGATACTAGAGCTACGAGTAGTTACGAGTACTAATGATTTTTTCTGCTTCGAAAGAAGCTAGCTTTAGTGCCTCAGCGGCTAGCGTAAATATATGGGCTTTTGCTCATTTATTGGTATAGAAGTATGAGGACTACTATAGTTTTACCCTCTGCTCGTGCGATAAGACACGAGCAACTCCAAATAGAAGTATCTTCTCTTTTCCTTCCAAATTTCATTACAGTAAGTGAATTTATCTCAAAACTCTGCATTGTAAAAGATTTTAAAATATGTGATGAAGATAGTCGTGTTTTATTACTACTTGAAGCATCTGATTTTAAAGAGTTTTCAAATCTTCAAATAGAGAGAAACTTTTTTACCTTTACTAAAAACTCATCTTATATATTTAAATTCTTTGAAGAGTTGAGTGCTGAACTGTATGACATAAACAATCTAGATTTATCAGATATATATGCAGAATATGAAGAGCATATTAGTATACTCCAAGAGTTATATAAAAGATATGAAGACTTATGTAGTGAGAGAAAAATATTAGATAGAATTTTTCTGCCAAAACTTTACAGTTTTAATGAAGAATATGCAAAAAGTCATAAAAATATTTTACTTCACCTCGATGGTCACTTAACAAACTTTGAATTTGAATTATTAGAGAAATGTATAGAATTTTCAAACGTAGATATACTCTTTAATACAACTGCGTTTAATGTAAAAATGCAGAGTAGATTTGCTGAGCTTGGAATTGAGTTAGAAAAAGGTTTTGAGTATAAAATATCCCTCAACGATAAAGAGATAATTTCTAAAACAAAAGCAAGCAAAGATACAAAAATAAGCTGTGAATCTTTTAGTGAATCACTATTGCAAGTTGCGTTTGTAAAGAAAAAGATTTATGATTTTATACAAAGTGGTTATAAAGCAGAAAATATAGCTGTAGTCCTTCCAGATGAGAAGATGGCAGAACTACTTAAGAGTTTTGATGATAAGAACAACTTTAACTTTGCAATGGGTGAGCCATTTGCTAAAAGTAAAATATACACAAAGTTAAACGCAACTGCAAAGGCAATTGAACAAGACTCACGTGAGAATGATGCAAGGATTGATAGAGTTGGGGATGAACTCTATAGCTCTCTAATTAGTATGTATTTTAAAAAGAGCAGTGAAGTTAATTTCATAGAGTTTTTACAAAACAGTAAAGAAATTTTTAGCTCAAAGAGTGAACTAAAAATTTATCAAGAAGAGATTCATAGTTTTAAAAATATTTTACCCTTTATGAAAGAGATGAGTGTGAAATCTTTAATGAGTGTTTTTCTTCAGCGTTTAAGCTCACGTACACTCGATGATATCAGAGGTGGTAAGGTGACAGTTATGGGTGTGCTTGAGACTCGTTCAGTCAATTTTGATGCAGTCGTTATAGTGGATTTTAGTGATAAAAATGTTCCTAAACGTAGCGATAAGGACATGTTCTTAAATACAAAGATAAGAGAGATGGCATCTTTACCGACTATGAGTGATAGAGAGAACCTTCAAAAGCATTATTATGAGAGTCTGATTAATCATTCATGTGAGGTTGCAATATCATTTGTAAGTTCAAGTGAGAGTAGCGGATCAAGATTTTTAAAACAGCTTGGGATAAAAGAAAATCAAGGATATGCAGAGACAGAGTATGCAAATATACTTTTTGAGAAAGCTAAGCATCAAAATAGAGTTGAAAAAGATATAGTTGGGGAGTATAGTTTTAAAAATGTAAAGCTATCATCTACAAGATTAAAGACATTTTTAACATGTAAGCGAAAATATTACCATAATTATATAGAGCATATAAAAGGGCATGAAATTCCTCGTGATATGCCTAAAGAACATGAGATAGGAACAGCTGTTCATGAAGCTTTAAGAGCGCTCTATAGTAAAAAAAGTCACTATGAGAATATAGATGAATTAAAACGTGACTTGCATAAAGAGTTAGATGAAGTCCGTGGCAAAAGTGAGTTAGATAAGTATCTGATTGCTATGCAAAAAAAACGTTTAGACAAGTTTTGTGAGGCTGAAATTAGACGTTTTAATGATGGCTACTCAGTTGAGTACTGTGAAGAGAGTATGAGTGTAGAGTTTGCAGGAATTACTTTGGTTGGTCAAATTGATAGAATAGATAAATGCAACAACGAAATAGAAGTCCTTGATTATAAAACAGGTTCATATTCACTTTACACTGCGAAAAACTTTACAGAGGCAACAGATTTTCAATTAGAGTTTTATTATCTATTAGCTGGTGGTTTAGGTAATGTTACGGGGTGTGGATATTATGACCTCAAAGATTCAAAAATAGTACCAGAAGCTTTTTTAAATGAGAAACTTGGCGTTCTAGAATCAAATATAAAAGATTTACTAAATATAGAAGAAGTAAACTTTCTGAAATGTGAAGATGAAAAAAACTGCTTGTTTTGTGAATACAGAATTATGTGTGGGAGAGAGTAAAAAAACATAACAATCTGCAATGCTTTTTATAAGAGCCTGTTTTAATAGCTACTATAAGTGAAATTATATATAGCTTGACAATATTAACCTATTTGGTTAATATTGTCATTAGCAGAGGAAAGTTCTATGCAAAAGAGAGTAGCTCATTATAGTCTACAATCTATCAAGGATTTATTGAGTCAAGACAAATATTTTATTACAAGAACTGCAAGAGTTGATTATATTAACTTAGGTTTTGATGATGAAGAGGTTATTGAAATCATAATGAGTTTAGTTAATCAAGATTTATATAACTCAACTTTCGCACATAAAACCTAACTCTTTTTGAGTGTAAGCACTGAGAACAGCGATAATCTGAAGAAAGTTTTTATTCTCCTTGACAACATTTTGGATTTCAGAGATTTTTGTGAGTATTT
>Ga0256844_10000242_pt1 | contig 21631 bp, 22 predicted proteins | sample MusselsmetaG_FD_189100 | JGI IMG/M metagenome (GOLD analysis project Ga0256844, IMG submission 189100) | Mussel associated microbial communities from hydrothermal vent at the East Pacific Rise, Pacific Ocean - Mussels | ecosystem: Host-associated > Mollusca > Shell > Unclassified ... | reverse complement strand
CTATATTTTTATTAATTGTATTACTTAATCCATTATCCCCGATAATAGCAGTCACAGTACTTTTTGGTATATTCCCAAATTCATTCATTGGTGCTTTTGAACTGACCCATAAATCAAATTCTTTCCCATTACTCATACAAAACTCCTATATAAAATTAATTTTTTTCTTGAACTATGCAATATTTTGAAAAAATAAAATATTTAATAATCTGTGTTAATAAAAATATACTACAAAAAATATAAAAAAGTTGCAAACTATATTTACTAAAAGCAACCAATATAATTATACATATTATAATTAATGTTTCTTTTATTAACCAATTTTTATTTTTTTTATCACAATATAAAGAATCGCTTACCGTAAGAATAATGAGCATTGGTAAAATTATTATACTACCCCATAACATACCTTCAAAAGCTCTAGTAAAGTAATGTCCAGAATACTCTAATAAAGTTATAACTAAATATGCCAAATATATTCCAACTAATGTGAGCAAATTTGTTGAAAACAAAATCCATGTTTTCATTTCGAATCCTTATTTTTAAATAGTATCTTACTTATTATCATTTAATTATATCTTAATATCTCTTTTCCATTAGGTTATAGTTACGGTTCAACATTTAATAATTTATTTATATTTAGCAGTGGTCGATTAATGATTTTTTCTGCCATTCTTTTTCCTTTTTTCTTATCTTCAAGGGAAAGTTGTTCATTTAATTCTCTTATTTCTTTTAATAAAGTTTGCTGATTTACAAAACTAAAATCTCGTTTATATTCATTATAAATCAAAAACCACGCATAACTTTTTATTAAATCAACAGATGTATCTATTCCATCTCTATATATGCGTGCCAATTGTGCCCTTGCCGATGTGATTTTTCCACTCATTAAAATATCAGAGGGATTTTTTAATGAACCTAGTTTTATCGCCCACTCATGCATTTTAGTAACATTTTTTTCAACACCATACCCTTTCATGTAGCAAGAGACAATATCAAACATACATTTTGGATCATTTTTCTTTGCACAAACTAATGTTTTATTAAAAAACCTTTTAGGATCATTTATAGGAATACCTATATAATTTAAACGTTTATATCGAATACATCCTTGTCTCTCTCCTCCACTACATGCTTTTTTATATAAGCGTAATGCTAAAGATGCCGACTTTTCAGTTTGTTCTTTTTCAAGTAAATTACCTAAATTAAGACAAGCTACTGTTACTCCATTTTTACAAGCGATGCTATATAGTTCTTTTGCTTTGGGTATATTTTTTTTAATTTTCTCACCCATATTATACATATATGCTAACTTAAAACATCCTATCATATCTTTATTATCGCATATTTTTTTATAGTAATCTTTTGTTTCTTTTTCACCTTCTGATAATCTTAATTCTGCCACATACATTTCTCCAATATTACAACATCCTCGTCTATACCCGCCTGCACAAGCTTTAGCAAAAAAAGATTTTGCTTTTGAAATATTTTTATCTACTTCTTTTCCTACTGCATAAGAGTAACCTATATTATAACAACGAGCTGAAGAACCACTGTTACAAGCAGAAATCTCACTTTTTTTATCTTTTAAAAAATTAATGTTTTTTATAGATATAGTAAGGTTTTTATCTATTTTATTGTCTTTTACATACATATCCCCAAACATACAGCATCCACTTTTATATCCACCTTTACAAGATTTTAAAAAAAGTTTTTTTGCTTTATCCTTATCTTTTAAAACTTCTTTACCTTGATAATATTTTATAGCTAAATTATAACATTCTTCTACATTACCATTCTCACAAGATTCTATATGTTCCTCAGTAATATTCAAAAGTTTAGAAATACCCTCTATCTTATTATGTGTAACATTAAGATATTCCTTTGGAATCTCTTTTGTATACCAATACCCATTATTGTCAACATATAGTTTATATCCATTTTCATACATCTTTAATGCATTAACACCTATCGCGCTAATTTCTCCTACTTGCTTCTTAACTGACTTTAAAGCATTTTCTTTATTATTAAATAACTCATGATACTTTCCTTTATTTACGCCTATTCCAGTATCAGTCACATATTTTAAAAATTTTAGACCTATACCATAATATAATAATACAGGTGGTTGCTCCAATCTATACTTTTTTACTGTCTTCTGTTCTCTCTTATTATTAGGTATTTCGGATATCCCCATAATAGTAAATCCTAAAAATATTATAAGTGTTAATATAATATGCTTCATTTTAATTCCTCATTATTAGATATAATATTTATATATTCTTTAGGTATTTCTTCCGTATACCAAAGTCCATTATTGTCAATATATAGCTTATATCCATCTTCATTCATTTTTAACGCACTAACAACAATTACCGTGATTTCTCCCTCTTCTTCACTAGATGATTTTAATGCATTTTTTTGATTTTTAAACAATTCATAATGACTTCCTTCATTGAGTGCCAACCCTATATCAGTTACATACTTTAAAAACTTTAATCCTATACCATAATATAAATATTGTGGAGGAGTACTTAACTGATATTTTTTCACTCTTTTTTGAACTTTACTCTTCAACAGATTCTGCTTAAATCGTATAAACCCATTCTCAGTATCACGTCCTTGTCTGATGTACCCCTCTTCTGTCTTAGGAACATCTGGATATCTGGTGTACCCTACATACAGTGTGCCTTTGTCTTTTGGCATATACGTAACATGGTTTCCTATCTCTAACATCTTGATGATATTATCATCGATAAGTTCTATTTCTACTTCTTGGACATCTGGTTTACCTTTAGGGGTACCACTCTTTTGTATTCTACTTATCTTTGTCTTTCCAAAGAACTCTGAGAGGTTTCTCTGGGTATCGATATCGGTAATAGCAAAGAGGAACATATTCTCTACAGAAGAGAGAAGGTTTTTCCTGTCCTCTTCTTCTTTGGGGAGGTATTGGATAGCAGGAAGAAGCAGTCCTCCAGTAGACCTTGCTTTGGTATGCAGGGACTTTTTAATATCTGAGTCAAGCAAAGAGAAGAAGGTCAGGTATTCATCTAGGCTATAGAGGATGTATTGTTCAGAGGTCACTGAGGTTTGGGAGAGTTGTATTTTAAAAAGCAAGCTAAGGAAAGCAGCGATGAAAGGGATATTTTCTCTGGAGACCTCTTCTATGGTATGCAAGAAGATTCTACTGTCTGTATCTTTTTCAAAGAAATCTGTGAACAAGAAGGGTTTATAGCCTTGCATATGTTGATTCTTTTTCATGTATAACATCTTTACAAAGATATCGAAAGAGCTTTCTAAGGTTGTAGCGATAGACTGTTCTGTTTTATCTTGTCCTTGTTTAACTTTTTTAAAGTAGGTCATCACTGCTTTAATAAAGATTTCCATTTTATCTTCTGAAGGGATACTCATATCTACTTTAATATTATTAAAGATATCTTCAAATCTTAGTGCTGCCATGGTTGACCAGAACTTATCTCCTCTATCTCCAGCTACAGCTAGGAAGTAGGCATGGAAGAAGTCTAAGATAAGAGAGACAGGTAACCCATTTTCATTGTCTTGAAAGAAATCCCAATAGATTCCTCTTTGTTCTAGGTGATTTACGATATAGTCTTTTTCTTCTCTATAGAAGTATTCTGTAAATTCCCCTTTGGTATCATGGATCACCATTCTTCTATTGGTAAGGGCAAACTGCTCCATGATATTTAGCATAAAAACCGTTTTACCTTGTCCCATGGAACCTACGATAAGGGAACCTTTTTTAAGGTCTTCCCAGCCAAGGGTTAAATCTTTGGTTTCTAGTTGTTTGGAGAAGAGAGAAGGAAGGAGGGAGAAGTGGTTTTTTAGGCGTTTATCGGTGAAGCGAAAGTTATTGACATAGAAAGTCTCTTTTTTTTTGAGAGTCTTCTACTCACGATAGAAGCTTTAGTCCATTTAATACTATTTGGCAATGCTCTTTTATAGTTTGGGTAAGAGCCATTTTCTCCTGGTGTTCCATAGATAAGTTTCTCACCATCGATCTCTTTTTCACTCAAAAAGCTTGCGATTTGCCAGCCTACTATTGCCCCTACTGGTATAAGTGCTTGCATCCCACTCATATACCCTAGTGCTGCCCCTAGTGCGCTTCCTCCTAGTTTCATTTGCATCTTCTTTTCTCCCTTTTTTCTTAGTATATTTATTGGGTTTAGTATAACGTATATGACTTATATTTTACTTATTACAATCTCTTTACAAACCATACAATTAACCATATATTTAAAGTATGTAAGCTTATCTAAAATAGTGATTGGCATAAAGCCATTTATATATATCTGCAGCAATAGGTCCTGAAGTACTTCCTCCATGACCACCATGTTCAACAAGTACCGTCACAACATACTTAGGATTGTTAAACGGTGCATAGGTTGTTATCCAAGCATGTGAACGATGGAAATAAGCCAATTCATCCTCTTTTAGCCTCTTTTTTGTAGACTGAGGTATGGATGTTACTTGAGAAGTCCCTGTTTTACCAGCAATTTTAATAGGCAACTTACTCATCGTCCTAAATGCTGTACCTCCTTGAATATTACATACATCAAACATTCCATTTCTTATTTGTGATAAATGAGACTTATTGAAGGACATCGGCTTTTCGTTAGGAACAGTGAGATTACTATCAATTACCCTTGCGACACGTGGTGTCACTAAATTTGAAGTTGCTATAAGTGCGGTATATCTAGAAACTTGCAAAGGTGTCACAGAATCATACCCTTGTCCAATCGCAGAAATAACTGTTTCCCCTAAATACCATGATTGCTTATAACGCTTCATCTTCCACGCCTTATCTGGTATGATACCATTATATTCTCGTGGTAAATCTACACCTGTTTTAACACCTAACCCAAAAGAACGTAAATGTTTAGCCATCGCATCAATACCAACTTTTAGACTTTTATTATAAAAATAAACATCACAACTCTCACGTATTGCTTTACGTAAACCTACATCACCATGTCCCCAACGTGACCAACATCTAAACTTATGATTACTTTTACCTAGTTTAATAAACCCATTACAATGTTCATAAGTTTCCAACACCCCTTCTAGTGACTTAGAGAATGCCAGAGCCATTCCCATTTTAATACTAGAACCAGGAGGATATGTTCCATGAATAAATTTATTGGTAAAAGGATGGGCTAAGTCATCTTGAAGTGCACGCCATTCCTTTGTACTAATACCGCCCACAAACAAATTAGGATCATACGAGGGGTAACTCACCGCTGAAAGTAGTTCACCGTTTGTTTTCATGACAATGGCTACACCAACCTCTTTAGATGCCTTAAATCGTTCATAAATCATCTGTTGTAAATTAATATCTATATTGAGTTGAATATTTTTATTGTCATGTGGCTGTACTTCATCTAACACTTCAATAGCTTTATTTGTCGCTGTCACTTTTGAAACAATATAACCAAGTTCACCTTCTAACACTTTATTATAATAGCGTTCAAGTCCTGTTTTACCTACTTTACCTACTTCATTGACTACTTCATCTTTAGCATTTTCTTTTTTGTTAGATTTTCCTGTATACCCAACAATATGTGCAACATATTTACCATAAGGATAATAACGTTTTGTTTCAGCTTCAATTTTAATTTCTGGAATCAGGCTCAACTTAGGGTATGCACCCATCATATTTGGATAATGAATGAAATCAACCACTTTAATAAACTTATGATTATAGGGAGAATTATGTTTTTTATACACCTTAAGCATAATCGTTTTATTAAGATCAGGGAAGGTATGTACCAACTTATCAACTACCTCTAAAAGTTTTTCATTACTTTGCTTTAGATGAGGCACAATAGAGATAGAAAAACCTATTTGGTTCATTGCAAGGAGATTTCCATTGATATCACTTATCTCTCCTCGTACTGGCCTAATAAACTGCTTTCTCTCTATATTTTCTTTGGCCAATCCTTCATAATAAAAATTAGATTTGATACTTACATGATATAATCTCGCAATCATACCTGCCCAAAATAATAGAAAAACAACGATAATAAATTTATACCTCATAATATCACCACCACTAACATATCTACAATCAATGAGTAAAGTAATATGTTATCTAATACCACAGAAGAAGTTTGAAAGATAAAATCATAAGAAAGTAGTAATCCTAAGTAAAGTGTATCTATCAAAATAACTGAAATAATAGGCTTACATATTTGGCAACTCCTAAAATACATTAAATTATGATAAAACAGTACATAGACAAGTAAAATCGTAATGATTGTCAAGAAAAAAGGAAGTGATAGATTTACTTCAAGGTTAATAAAATAAACAATAGCAAGTAGGATATACGACATTCGACCTTGCTCTATACCTAAAATCATAATATATCCTATAATTCCGATGAGTAAAGGTAAAAATACATAAATAGAAATCAGCATTGGGTAAAAGGCAATAAACAAAAGCACTATAATCCAAATAAGCGGACGATGTAATAATTGATACATTTTATCCATAGTTAACACATATGCCTTACGCCACTTTGTAGACTAATGCAACTTCATTACATATAGGAAAATGTATACACTTAATACAGTCTGCCCATATTTTATGTTCTGGTATAAGTTCTTTATTAATCTCATTAAATCCAAGTTTTTCAAAAAAGAGTGGCAAATAAGTAAGTACCAATACATCTTCTTCTACACCTAATTCCTTAGCTTCATTCAGTGTAAATTCTACCATGCGTTGTCCGATCTTTTTACCACGATATTTTTCATCTACAATGAGACTTCGTATTTCAGCAAGACGTTTTGAATGTACATGAAGTGCTGTATATCCTACTATCTTCTTTTCATCTTTAGCCAATACATAGGAGCGTATATTGGTAGCAACTTCATCTTCTGTACGATTGAGTATTACCCCATCTTTCACTTCAGAAACAACCATTGCTTGCATTTCAGGGATATCACTAAGTTTGGCTTTTACAAGTGTTATCATCCTACGATGTCCTCTCTTCTTTTTCTTCTATGTCTACGGCAAAAATAGTCTTAAGTATCTCATAATGTACTCTATCGTGCCCATTTTTTTTAAGATTAGAAACTGTAATAGAACTGGGAAAGTCACGCTTTAATTTATTGCGTTCTTTTTGATTAAGTTTATCTATTTTAGTAAATACAGTCAGATACTTCTGATCAGGACGAATAAACTCTGAAATATATGCCTCAACATCATCATCTATTTTTGCATGAGGATGACGTGCATCACGGAGGTGAATAAAAAGCCGTATAGAAACACGATACTCAATAAATTCAACTAGATTTTTTTGCCATACTTCTTTAAGACTTTTAGAGACTTTTGCATATCCAAATCCTGGTAAATCCACAAAACGTACAGGATAACTTTGCTCTTGATACAAGTATCTTGTCTCGAAAAAATTAATCAATTGTGTTTTACCTGGTGTTGCAGAAGATTTTGCTAAGTTTTTACGTTGTGTTAAAGAGTTAAGTGTAGAACTTTTCCCAACATTTGAACGTCCTAGAAATACAACTTCACTCATATCCTCTGGAAGTGAATCTGCAATACTCTGTGCTGACTTAATAAAAGTAGCTTCTACTACTCTTGGCGCTATCATCTATTTAGACTCCATATCAAAAATAAATTTTACAGGTTTTATTTTTCCTTTGGCATTCACTGCACCCTTCACTTTGGCATTACCAGTAAGCATGTCAAGTTCAATCTTCTCTCCATTGACATGTCGCTTATTAATTTTATCATCAATCACTGCTTTACCTTCTAAAAGATATTGTGACTTACTCGGAAAATATGTTACCTTATCCGCAGAGCCTTTATAAAAACTTTTTTCTTTTTTAAATTCAAAAGTGACCGTTCCAATCGCTTCATATTTATTGGTTTCATTGTTTTCATCAAAGTAAACAATAACCGTATCACCATGTAACCAATTTTCTGACTGTTTAATCGTTACATTTCCAACAAAATGTACTTCTTTTTTCATATTTTCAGCATTCATAGAATCTGAAGTTATTTCTACTTTTTCAGCATGTACATTTGTAAAAAACAGACATATTGATAGCACTATACTTTTTGAAAAACGCAAAGATTAACCTTTTTAAGAGATAGATATTATTATATCATTATATTACTTTTCTACAGTATAAACTGTCGCAGCAATCCCTGTTGCATTCATTTCTTTTTTTAGTGCATGGTATTCTAATGCATGCCCATGCATAATATTTTTATCCATTTGTGCAATAAAGGGTGAAGTCAATCTTAGTATTTCTGTTTTTTGATTATAATTCGCATGCTCAGTCGTATAAATAAATCCCTCTTTTTCTTTTAGTTCAACATTACCGTCTAGATATAAAATATTTTCTTTATAGTGGCCTTTATTTGCTATGAGTTGTTCTATATTATTGGTATGATATTTAAGGTTATTTAATGTAAGAATACCACTATTTCTAACACCATATGTACTATATAATTTAGCTATTATTTTTTTTTGGTTGACTTCAATAAATGTTGTGTCATTAAATTCGAGCTCTTTACTCATGACTTTATCATTTGCCGCTGTATTACTTAACTTCACAGTAGTCGTTGCTAAAATCGTCAATAAAATAGCTATACTTAATATAATTTCTAGTTTTATGCCCATAGCCCTAAATACTTCTCTTCAAGTCCTTCTTTAACAATAAGGTATTCAATCATTTCTCGCACAGCACCATTTCCACCCTTTTTACTTAAAATAACTGTTGCAATTTTATCTACATAAGCACTTGCATCTCTAGGAACAAATGATATCTCTGCTGCTTTTAACATTTGTAAATCATTTAAATCATCCCCAATAGCAGCAACATTATCCATGGTAAGTTCAAGTTTTTTAAGTAAACTTTCTAAAACTTCTTTTTTGTTATGTATGCCTTGATAAAAATGTTCAATGCGCAACTCTTTTGCACGACGTTCTACAATTTTAGAAGAACGTCCAGTAATAATAGCCACTTGCTTACCAAGTTTTCTCCATGATGCAATGGCTAAACCATCTTTCACATTAAAAGACTTAATTTCATCCCCATTTTCACTATAGGTAATGCGACTGTCTGTCATCGTTCCATCTACATCAAGTACAATAAGTTCTATGCTCACAATACTCCTTTTGTACTAGGTATACCTGCATTCTCATTGACAGTTACCGCACGTCTGAGGGCTACAGCTAAGGCTTTAAATGCTCCTTCTATAATATGATGTTTATTTTTACCACGATTATAGATAAGGTGAAGTGTTAGTGGTAAGTTAAAAGCAAATGCTTTAAAAAACTCTTCTACAAGTTCAACATCAAAATCACCTACTTTACCCCCGATGGGGAGTTCAAAAACTAAGTAACCACGATTTGACAAGTCAATATCACATGTAATCGATGCTTCATCCATGACCACAGTGGCATTACCAAAACGCTCTATACTTTGTACAGGGTAAATAGCTTTTCTAAGTGCTTGTCCTATCACTATTCCCACATCTTCAACTGTGTGGTGATCATCAATATGAGTATCGCCTGTACACATTACTTCCATGTCAATATGCGCATGTTTAGTAAAGGCCTCTAACATATGATCATAAAACCCCACACCCGTGTTGATACTTGCTTTACCTGTACCATATAGATTCAGTTTAACTGTAATTTGTGTCTCTTTTGTTTCTCGTGTTATTTCTATCATCTCTGATCCTAGTTTCTTACTATAAACGCACCTATTAAGCCGTTATCATTTTTAAAGTCTCTTGCTTCTTGTTCAGAACCGAAGCCCATGAGCCATACTCTATAAAGTGTTATACCCGATGTATCTGTAAAGTGTTTTACTATAGGATTATAATATCTATATTTACCTACATATTGACGTTTATAGCTCTGTGCTCCTGAATAATGGCTAAATGCCCCTACCTGTACTCCAAAGTTAGAGAGTTGTACGCGGTGCGCTAATTTGCTTTTTTTTTGTGTTGCTGATGCAAGCACTTTACCTGCAAACCCTAAAACCTTAATATCCACTCTTGCTATGCCCATTTGATCAAGCCCTATTTCTTTCCCTGCTGTATAGCTACAGTCAATAATCCGACCCCTAACAAAAGGGCCCCTATCATTAATACGAACAATAGTACTTTTGCCATTTTGTAAGTTTTTTACTTTTACCATGGTATCCATTGGCCAAGTCTTATGTGCTGCTGTACGTGCATGCATATTATATATTTCACCATTACTTGTATATTTGCCGTGAAAATTAGGACCATACCAAGAAGAAACTCCATGCATCACCTGTCCAACTTCAACATAACTAGGCGTATAACGCTTCCCCAATACTTTATAAGAACGCATGGTTGATTTATGCCTGGCTACACTTGTATATTTTGTTGCACTTGGCTTTTTCATAATTTTTTGTTTTTGTGCACATCCTGTAACAAAAAATATAGACATAAGAACCATTGCAGAATATAAGAGTATTAAACGTTTTTTCATAAAACCTCTATCGCTAAATAATAGCTAATATTATCTCTTTATTTCTCTTTATCTCTGCTTTTTTCTAAAAAGGAGTAAGATTACTCTTTTAAGAAGTCTCCTGATAATACCTTCGCAATCAGTTCATCTTCTTCTGTTTGTGCATGCTTCTGAGGAAGTTCAATACAGTATTTTTGTACCAATTTATACACTTTGTCTTCATCAATTGGTTTAACTAAACAATCATCCATACCACTCTTCATACATAAGTCTTCTTCTTTTACCTTTATATCATTTGTTAAAGCGATAATAGGTGTATGCACTTTTTGATTAATTCCTTCATGATAAAGGATTTTAGATGTTGTTTCTGTACCATCCATAATTGGGATATCAAGATCTAAAAAGATAATATTAAAGTGATTGTCTTTTTGTAAAGCAAAAGCTTCTTTACCATCTGATGCTAGTGTTACCTCAATACCAAATTTTTCAAGTATATTCACAATAATTTTTTGAGAGATTTTATTGTCTTCCGCAACCAAAGCATGTAAATTATTAAATTCTGATACTTCATCTATATTCACATTATTTTCAACTACACTCTCTTTTTCTAAAAGTGATTTATCTAACTTACTTTCTGCAAATATTTTAACTATTTTACTCATCGTAATGGGTGCATACACAATACTAGAAAAATGATATTTTTCTAAATTAATACGTGCACGCAAACTACCTGAAGTAATAAGCGCAATTTTAGATGGCAATTTTAAAAACTCTTCTAATTCACCCTCAAGACGTGCATAATTATGATAGACAAACATTAAATCAGGAAGTGATACTTTTTTTTCATTTTCAAATAACATTTCATAATCATAGATTTCAAATTCACCTTTGAGATGTTTAACATAACTCTCTAAGTTTTTGTCTATCTGACGCTCAATATTTTTATTTGGTAAGGCCAAACCTATTTTCATTCCTTCGAATGTTGGATACATTTTTGTATGTGTCTGTGCATTGTCTTTTTCAAAAGTTAAAATAAAGAAGAAAGTTGACCCTTCCCCCTTTTCACTTGAAACTTCAAGTTTTCCACCCATTCTTTTAATAATTTTTTCAGAGATACCTAAATTTTTCATATCAATATTCGAAATAGCATCTATCATTTCCATATTTGAGAATGCTCTTTTAATTTGATTTAGTTCATCTTCATTATACCCTATACCTTGGTCTGTTACAGAAAACTTTATAGTTACAGAATGTTCATCATTATGTAATTTTTCAATACTAATATCGATGGTATCATAGGCATTACTGGAATCTAATGCATTGTCTATTAAATTTGTAATTATTTGTGAAAGTTTGGTACCATCACCTTTCACCTTATGTCCTAAAAGTGGATCAATATATAAACCTAAAACGATATCTTTTTGATCAGCTTTGATAGAAAAAGTTTCTACTGATGATTCCATTTTCTTTACAATATCAAAAACAATATTATCTACTTCTAATTTTTGATGTGGCTGCATATTTTCATTTGAGATTTTTCCTAAAATAGTATCTAAGTCTTCAAAATTATTTTCTATAATTGAAAGAAAATCATTTTGTTCAATATTTAGTGGTGTCTCTTTCAATAATTTTGTATACCCAGATATTCCATTTAAAGGTGTTCTAATTTCATAAGTTAGATTATTTAAAAAAGCTGTATTTGTTTTATTTTCAATTTCAATAGTAGTTGTTTTTTCATGAAGTGACTCATAATTTGTTCCAATATAATCATACGCAAGTTTATAACTCTCCGTACTATCTGTTACCTTCAATGCTGAATCATCAGAAGATATTTGTGATATTTTTCCAACTAAATCATCTAATAATTTTTTCTTTGATGCTTCTTTGCTCCAACTTCTAATAAGAAAGAGTAACGCCAACATACTCAATAATAGTGCTACAAGTGAAATGATTAGCGTTATTTTACTCTCTTTTAATTCTTTAACTACATTTGATAGAATAGAGTCTAAAAGTATTGTTTCTGTATGGGTTAAAACCTTTTGTTTTTTATTGAGGAAACTTACCCAAGTTGCTACACTTGATTTATATTTTCCAGACGTAGTATTAGACATTATATCAAGCCGTATATCTTCAATACCTCGTAAAGTTGATTGAAAATCTTTTGATTTTAAAATACTTTCAATATCTTCATGTAATATAGATATATGTTCTCCATTTGATTCAGGAATTTGAGATTGTGTAATCATTTTATCCCAATAGATAAGATTTTTAGCAGGTATAGGTTTGTGAAGTGAAAGATAATATGATACCAAGGCTTTTTCTGATTCTGTGGCATACGATATATCTGAAATATCTGAATAAAGCCGTAAATACTCTTTTTTATCCATACTATAGCTATGACTTTTTAACTTATCTGTATACTTTTGAATAAAAGTATTCATCTCTTTATCTAAATTACCATTCACAAGTTTTTCGACAGCAACTGTGCCACGATCTTCTATTGTATTACGTATATTAAATATAATTTTTTCTAATTTATATAAAGAAACATCTTCTTTTTGATCTAATATTTGATTCATCACAGCATCTGTTGTTTTTTTTGTGGGAGTACACACTTTTGCCATAAGATTTTTATGCTGACTCATTGTTGCTACACATACAATCTCATTCAATACTGAATGCTCTAAAGACTTTAGCAACTTAGCGTTACTCAGCTCTGCGTTAAGGGCAGTATTGTTTTGATACTTAAACCAACTGTCGTATGCAAAATAAGCGCTGGCTGCCACTAAAAGAGTGAGAGGCAATAATATAATAAGATTATGTAAATATTTTTTTAACATCTATGAAATTCCCTGAGTATAATTAATAATTTGTAGTCCCCAAACTACATCTGACTTATTTTATCATAAAATTATTTAGATGTGCCTACAATTGTCTGTTCAAATATCTTTTGATTGACAGGAACAACTAAAAACTGCCCAACTTCCAAATAACTGTCCTCTAAACTATTTGCATTTACTATTTCTTCACTGCTAGTATGATATTTCTTCGCTATAATTTTTAATGTTTCTCCCAAAGTGACATAGTGTGAGATAAGATTTGGTTGAATAATGATTTTCTCTTCTTTAAGTTCATAGCGTAAATAGAAAGCAAATACCTTCTCTATTGGTATCATAATTTTATATTTCTGTTTTTCTTTAGAGAGCACACCATTTTTTATTTTTCTATTTAGTTTTTGTAAAGTTTTATACTCCAACTTTAGTGTTTTTGCCACATCTCTTAAATCTGTTCCACCCAAAACATCAACCAGCACCAATCCACTATTCATATTTTTCGTATCTGTATTGTTTTTGGCTAGAATACTATTTTCACCTATCATTGCTACCAATAGAATCTTTTTAATGTACATACGGGTCTCTTGAGGTAAAAGCTTTAATCTCGCATCTATCAATATACTTAAATCATTGGTTCCCGCTTTTTTAATGGCACGTTCAACACACCCCTCTCCACAATTATATGCCATAGCTGCCAAATACCATTTACCAAATTGCTTATGCAATTTATTTAAATAGCGTATGGCAGCAGAAGTAGCCGAAGATGTATCACAGCGTTCATCATAACTATCACAGACTACAAGATTATAATCTTTTGCTGTAGCCGGCATAAATTGCCATAGACCTACAGCTTTTTTAGATGAAACTGCTGTAGTTGAAAAGCCTGATTCAATCATCGAAAGATAAATAAATAAGTCACTTACACCTTTACCGATAAGTAATCCCTTCATTGTAGGTAATATTTGTGCTCCACGATGTAAGGACTGTCTATAAAATACTTTCATATTTTTTTCATACTTTATAACAAAGTCTGAGAAATCAGCATCATAAATATAAGATTTATCAACATCAAACTCATTAAAGACATAAATATAAGAAGGGTATTTTTTACTTATATTAAAAGCAAAAAGTATCGATGTCAAACCAATAAAGATAAAAACTAATTTAAAATAATTTGTCATCTTAACTATTTTGCTTACCTAAAAGAAAAAAGTCTATATGCATTTTCTGTACTTATTTTTGAAATTGTTTCAATATTAAGCTGAGAAAGTTCTGCCATCTTTTCTGCAACAAGTGTCGTATAACTAGGTTCATTTCTCTGACCACGATGTGGATGAGGCGTCAAATAAGGGGCATCTGTCTCAATCAACAATTTTTCCATAGGAATCTTACTATATACATTTATGAGTTTTTTTGCATTTTTGAAAGTTAAGACACCACCAATACCATAATAAAAATTTTTCTTAGAAAGTTTTAAAAGTGATTCATCTGCATTATAACAATGCAAAACACCACCCTCTCCCCCCGCATACTTATCTAAAAGGGCTAAACAGTCAGCACTAGATTCTCTTATATGAACTATAAGTGGTTTTTTCAGCTCTTTTGCCCAAAGTATCTGATCTGTGAAAACCTTTTTTTGTGCTTCTTTTTCTTCTCTTATAGCCTCATCACCTTCTGGTAATCTAAAATAATCCAATCCACACTCACCAATAGCTACACACTTAGGATGATCTACAAATTTTTCTAAATACTCTTTATCATAACTCTCAATATCATAAGGATGTACGCCCACAGAAAAATAAACATTTTCATAGTGTTCAGCTATCTTTACAGCACGCTCTAAAGTACTACTATCAGCCCCTGGAATAATAAATTTTTCTACTCCAGCATTTTGTGCATTTTGTATGACAGTATCCAAATCATCATTATAACGCGCATCATCTAAATGACAATGTGTATCAATAATCATACTACACTCCTTAGTTTTTTCGCAAAATCCATTGCCTCTTTAGTAGGGTTTTCTCCAGCAATAATACGAGCTATCTCATGTACTCGACCTTCATTACTTAACCCAATCACTTGACTTTTGCTCCCATCTTTTGTGACTACAATATGCTGTTTGGCCTGAGAAGAAAGATGTGGTTGATGAGAAATAGCAAATATTTGATAGACACTTGAAAGTTTTGTAATCATCTCTGCAATAGCAATAGATTCATCCCCACTCACATTGGCATCTATCTCATCAAGAATAAGAACACCTTGCGCCTCTTTTTCATTAATCGTTGATGTCATCAGTGCTAAGCGTAGACGGTTAAACTCACCTCCACTAAGTGTTGATGTTCTAGAGTTACCCAATTGTACATCCACAGAATCAGATCCATTCTCACCCAATGTTTTCATCGTAAATATAAAATACAGTGCAGGAAGTTTGAGCGTCATTAAATAGCTTTCTAAAACTTTTGCTAAAACTTTTGCTTCTTCTTTTCTTGCTTTAGAAATTTGCCTTCCCAATGTTGAGAGCTCAGTATACTCCATCGCTAAAAAGCTCTCAATCATACTTTTGTCTTGTTCTATATTTTTATATCCAGCTAACTCTTTCTTCTTTGCTTCCTTATGGACAATCGCTTCTTCTATGGAACCATAACGTTGTTGTAAGGCTGAAATATCTGAAAGTCTATCAAGTATTTGTTCCACATCCATCTCTTCCAGTTCTGTCGCTAAATGTTCTGTCTCTTCAAAGTCTGCTCGAACTTGATTCATCGCATCAACAAATACAGAAGCATCTTTATCCAGTAACCTATAGACCTCTTCAACTGCAGATTCTAAAGTAAATATATCCATAGCACTACCAAGAGATGCTTTTATTTTATCTATGCGAGAAAGCTGTTTTTTTACTTGTATCAACGCTTCATCTTCACCTACAAGAGGATTAATTTTTTCTATTTTATCTACTTCATAGGTAGCAAACTCTATAAGCTCTGCAAGCTTAGATTCATCTTCCTTAATTTTAGAAAGTTCTTGTAATTTGACACTATAGTTTACATAACGCTTTTTATACTCTTGATGTAATTTCTTAAAACCTTTATCTTTACTAAGCAGTGAAGTATCTAACATACCAATAAGTGTATCTGATTCAAACCCACTCTTATCACGTACAGAAAGATACTGTACATAAGGAGAGAACATCTCATTGAGTGCTTTTTTAGAGATATTTTGCCCTTCTATAAAGTAGCGGAGTTTCTCTTTTTTGAGTGTTTTGATGGTCAGTTCATCCTCAAGTTCATACACATCGCTCTTTAATGCTTCTGGCTTTTGAACTGTCACTTCACATAAAGATGCAGCACCTTGCGTTGTATAACCAAAACTAGAGAGTATGGCAGAAATAAGTACAGACTTCCCTGCACCAGAAGGACCAGTAAAGACCACTAAACCTTTCTCAAATTCTAATTCCACTTCATCAAAAGTAACTAATTCACGTAAGTATAAACGTTTAATCAATGTCTATCACCCCAATGTAATTTCTCACGAAGTATGGAGAAATAATTTCTCTCTTTTCTATGTAAGAGCTTAGCATTACGTCTTGCTCCTCGTATATAAAGTATGTCTCCTTCCTCTATGTCGTACCTTACTTGCCCATCGATCATCGCTATCGCCTCATATTCTTCTGTATCAAGCTCTATATCAAAATCTGTAGGAACAACCAATGGACGCTGATTGGTTAAAGAATGTGCCGATATGGGTGTAAGAATAAACGCTTTGGTTAAAGGGTAAACCACTGGTCCACCTGCTGCCAAATTATAAGCAGTTGAACCTGTTGGTGTTGAGATAATTAATCCATCACCCCTATAGCTATTAAACCGTTCTCCATCAATAGAAGCATTAACCTTTACCATCTTCGATGGCTGAGGGCTTGTGATGACAACATCATTAAGTGCAAAAAACTCTTTTTTCTCCCCAGAATCTTTTTTTATGAGATACCCCTCTATCATCATGCGGTCATCTATACGATACTCCCCACTTAATAACTGCTTTAAAAAAACATCTACATCTTCAATCGTTATATCTGCCAAAAAACCAAGATTACCCGCATTAATACCTACAACTGGTTTACGAAACATATAACTCCGACGCACTAAAGAAAGCAGTGTACCATCTCCACCCAAAGAAACAAGAAAATCAACTTCCTCACACATTTTTACAAAATCCATACCTTCTTCAGCTATCATATTGGCAGAACGTTCGGCTAAAAGTACAGATATTCCTCTTAGCTCAAACTGTGCTTTTATCTTTTCATAAAGAGGTTTTATCTCAGGATCATTGGGTTTCAATATAAACCCTGCTGTTTTAATCTGTTTTAGTTTTTGATTACTCATAGGTTTCCTAAATGTAGAAAATAATTAGTGTTAGGGTAGCATAATCTTGCTTTGTAGGTGAAAAATGTTGTAAATTGACATATTTTTACAATAAAAAATTAATCTAAAAGTACAAGAATGATATATTTAATGTGTATCCCCAGTGAATAAATTATTGTACTGTAGCAAAATTCTGTGTCCAATAATCATAATATTGGCTATCAGTTTTAATGACAAATGCCATACCTACTTCTTTAAAATTAGGATTCATAATATTTGAACAATGGCTAGGACTATTTAACCATCCAGTCATTACACTCTCTACCGAACCATACCCAGCAGATATGTTTTCTCCATATCGTGACCATATATACCCTGTATATTCTATACGTTCTGTTACTGTACTACCTAAATTTGGATGTAACTTCTGTGCTACAAGATCACTTTGTGTTCCTGAACCCGTGTGTGAAAATGTATCTGTTTCTGCCAAGTCATTACTATGCATATATGCTGCATCATAAAGTTTATCATTCCACTTTAATGCTGGCACAGGTACTTTAATACCTTTATAGCCACAATCTTGTGTTTGAGATCTAGCTTGATTGATTGCATCCAAGTATTTTTGTTTTGTTGCATCTAGCTCTGGTGATAGAGATGCTTCATTTAGTACAAGAGGAAATGCTATATCATCCAAAGAGATAATAACAACCAATGGTTCTTTTGCAAAAATAGAAAGCGTAAAAAATAGACTTTTTAAAGATACTAACGTAACTGATTGTTTTAATGACACAAATATCCTTCTATAATTTATTATTCTACTATTATAACTAAAGTAATTACTTCAACATTAACTAAAGTCAAAGCTTTTAAACTACTTTTAGCTATAATCGCGACCAATATTATATAGAGGAACACATTATATGAGAACACATTATTGTGCAGAAGTAAACGAAGAACACATAGGGCAAGAAGTCACCGTAGCTGGTTGGGTATCTAGCCGTAGAGACCATGGTGGATTAATCTTCATCGACCTTAGAGACAAAGATGAAGTGATACAACTTGTCTGTGACCCAGCAGATAACGCTGACGTACACCACATAGCTGAAGAAGTAAGAGACCAGTTCGTACTTGTGGCTACAGGTAAAATGCGTGCCAGAGGTGAAGGACTTGAAAACCCTAAACTCAAAACTGGTAAAGTAGAAATGGTTGTTGATAAACTTGTTATCGAAAACCGTTCTAAACCTATGCCTTTTGAGCTTAACGATGACAAAGTAAACGAAGAGATAAAACTCAAGTACCGTTACTTAGAGCTACGTACACAAAAGTCTTACGATATCTTTAAACTACGTTCTAAGGCAACCATAGCTGCACGTAATGCACTTGATGAACTAGACTTCTTAGAAGTAGAAACGCCTATCATCACTAAGTCTACACCTGAGGGGGCTAGAGACTACCTAGTACCAAGCCGTGTACACTCTGGTGAGTTTTATGCACTTCCACAGTCTCCACAGCTCTTTAAACAACTTTTGATGGTAGGTGGGTTTGACCGTTACTTCCAGATAGCAAAATGTTTTAGAGATGAAGACCTCAGAGCAGACAGACAACCAGAGTTTACTCAGATAGATGTCGAGATGTCTTTTTGTAACCAAGAAGACGTCATAGGCGTAGCTGAAAAGCTCATCCACAACATCTTTACTAAGTGTGACTTTGACATCCCTAGTAAGTTTAAACGTATGACCTATGCTGACGCAATGGAAAACTACGGTTCAGACAAACCAGACATGCGTTATGACCTTAAAATGGTAGACGTTATAGATATCTTTGCACGTTGTGACAATGAGATATTCTCTAACATTGCTAAAGATACTAAAGGTAACCGTATTAAAGCGCTTAAAGTGCCTAAAGGTGACGAGATATTCTCTAAAAGAGAAATGAAAAAGTTTGAAGAGTATGTTCGTAAGTTTGGAGCTTCTGGACTTGGTTACTTCCAAATGAAAGAAGATGGACTCAAAGGTCCTCTTGCTAAGTTCTTTACAGAAGAGGACATTGCAGCTATTGTTGAGAGATGTGAACTTGAAGTGGGTGACGCAGTGTTCTTTGGTGCAGGCAATAAGAAACTTGTACTTGACTACATGGGTCGATTTAGAATCTTCCTAGCGGAACATGAAAAACTAGACCTCATTGATAAAACGAAATTTGAATTCTTATGGGTGATGGACTTCCCTATGTTTGAAGTAGAAGATGGAAAAACAAAAGCAATGCACCATGCCTTTACCATGCCAGAACTAGACGCTGATGGTAAGATAGCGTATGATGATATAGAAGACCTAAAGTCAGTCGCTTATGACATCGTACTTAACGGTACAGAGCTTGGTGGTGGGTCTATCCGTATTCACAAAGAAGACTTACAAAAAGAAATCTTTACACTTATGGGCATAAGCGAAGAAGAATCACAAGAGAAATTTGGTTTCTTACTAGATGCCTTTAAATTTGGTGCACCACCACATGGTGGATTTGCTTTAGGTCTTGACAGACTTATTATGCTTATGACACATTCAAGCTCTATTAGAGAAGTAATAGCCTTCCCTAAAACACAAAAAGCACAGTGTCTACTTACACATGCACCAAGCCCAGTGGAAGATGAGCAGCTTAAAGAGTTAAGCCTCAGAATTAGACAACAAGCACCAACAGCATAAGGCTTCGACAGGCTCAGCCACCGAATCCAAACCGTCCCCTGAGCTTGTCGAAGGGAAAATATATATAGAAGGAAAACCAAATGAAAAAACTATTTTTAATCATCGGAGCACCAGGCTCAGGAAAAACTACAGATGCAAGCATCATCGCAGAGAAAAATGAAAATATCGTTCACTACTCTACTGGTGATATGTTAAGAGAAGAAGTAGCATCTGGTTCTACTTTGGGTAAAGAGATAGACTCATTCATCGCTAAAGGGGCACTTGTACCACTAGAAATCATCGTAAATACTATTGTATCTGCTATCAATAATGCACCTGTAGCAAATGTACTTATAGATGGTTACCCAAGAAGTACGGAGCAAATGACTGCTTTTGATGAACTTGTAAGCAAAGAAGACAACATTGAACTAGCTTCTGTGATAGAAGTAAGAGTATCTGAGCAAGTGGCTAAAGATAGAATTCTTGGTCGTGCAGCAGATGCCAAGCCAGGTGAAGAACGTTCAGATGACTCTATAGAAGTATTTTTCGACAGAATGAAAATCTATACAGATCCATTGGCAGAGATACAAGCATTTTATAGTGAAAAAAACTTACTTAAAGTGATCTCGGGTGAGCGAACACTTGAAGAAGTGGTTGATGACATGGAAATTTTTGTAAAGAGTAAAATCTAATTTTTATTGAGTAGGTCTTCCCTACTCATCCATATACACCGTAACATTATAACTTTCCACCAACCCACTTTCAGACAAACACTCTTTCTCGAAAAAGTCAACAATCCCTTTTCTTTGACAATGTCTCTCAAAGTCTTCAACGCTAGCCCATGATTCATTAAATACTATGGGCATACTTTTACCCTCAGCAAATTGATTTTGTATCTGCTTAGTGACCCGATAGCTTAAGCAACCTTCTTCTCTTAATGTATCTGGTTCTAGTGCTTTTAGTATTTTAAAGAGTGTATCAAATTTTCCAATTTTTGGTGTAAACTGTGCGATACAATAAAGTGTTTTTGACATGTATTCCCTTTCTTATAATCATAGCATAGTTATATTTCTAAAATTATAAATTATTATCCTTTTTCATACATAAGTAATTCTATAGATTTACTACAGTAATATATATTTACTTATGATAGAATGTTAAATAGAAGGTAATAATTATATATTAGAGCCACTTGCAAATTCAACCATCCCAATATAGAAAGTTCAGGATAGAACTATAATTTATAAGTTTAAAAAAATACAAGCCTAATCTTTCATCATT
>Ga0256844_10000241_pt1 | contig 21839 bp, 25 predicted proteins | sample MusselsmetaG_FD_189100 | JGI IMG/M metagenome (GOLD analysis project Ga0256844, IMG submission 189100) | Mussel associated microbial communities from hydrothermal vent at the East Pacific Rise, Pacific Ocean - Mussels | ecosystem: Host-associated > Mollusca > Shell > Unclassified ... | reverse complement strand
TATATACTTCCATAGCATGCTTGACAACGAGATTTAACCACAATTGGGATAAAATAGTTAAAATTTATTTTTGTGTAAGGTTTCTCTAACAATGATTGTCCCAATAGAATTAGTCAATACAAGTACAATTAGCTACAATATAACTATCGATGTGCTACCTACACTGCATTTTGATACCAATGTAGTTATCGTTACAAACCCCACAATTTCAGCATACCACCTAGATACATTACTTACAAAAATCACTGCTGACACACTTCATGTTGTTAGCATCCCTGATGGAGAAGAGTACAAAACCTTAGAAACAGTAGAAAGTATCCTTAACCAATGTTTTGAATATAAGTTAGACAGAAAATCTCTACTTATTGCTTTTGGGGGAGGTGTCATAGGTGATATGACAGGATTTACTGCTAGCCTCTACCAAAGAGGGATAGACTTCATACAAATACCCACAACACTTCTTAGCCAAGTAGATGCATCAGTAGGTGGGAAAACCGGTGTCAATAATACATATGGGAAAAACCTTATTGGGGCATTTTATCAGCCACAAGCAGTCTACATTGACCCAAGCTTTTTAAAGACACTTCCTTCTCGTGAATTTTCTGCAGGTGTAGCAGAAGTCATAAAAATGGCTGTTATGTTTGACGAAACATTTTTTACTTATCTTCAAAATGCTGACTTGAACAATACAAATAGCATTAAAGAGATGATACGAAAATCTGTTGAACTCAAAGCATGGGTAGTCAACCAAGATGAAAAAGAAACAGGTATCCGTGCTGTACTTAACTATGGACATACTTTTGGTCATGTGGTAGAAAATGAAACCAACTATACAACATACTTACATGGAGAAGCCGTAGCTATTGGTATGGTCATGGCTAATGCTTTAGCTGTAGAACTGGGGCTATTTACACAAGAAGAAGCAGAAGCAATTAAAGTCCTTTTAGCCTCTGTTAATTTACCTACAGAGTATGTTATAAAAGATGTCGATGACTTTTATGAACACTTCTTTTTAGATAAAAAATCAGCCAAAGGAAGTATCAAGTTTATACTCCCTGAAGGCTTAGGTAATTATAAAATAATTTCAAATATTGATGAAAATATTGTAAAAAAAGTACTTAGTAACTTTGGAGAAACATCATGCGCTTAAAACTTTTACTTCTTAGCATTCTCATAGTAACATCACTTGCCATAGCTGAAAGTGACATAAATGTTACAACAGTTACGAAGCCTTCACCACAAACAACTGCAAAAATACATGCGATACTTCTCCAAAAAAATGCACTCGACAAAGAGTTACTAGAAGATAATATTTGGTCAAAAATATATAGTAATTATCACACTTACAAAGAGTTAAAGAAACAACATGTCTTTTTAGAAGCAGATATTGCCCGCTTTGAAAAAAAGAAAAAACTTACAAAAAAGCAAAAAGAGAAACTAGAGAGAGAAAAAGAGAAACAAATAACACTTATGGGAAAACTTCAGCTTCTAAAAGAGTATGAAAAAGACCCTTTTGAAAAGTTTCTCATACCACCAAATATAGATGATGTACCTGTGGTTTCAAACCCTTTTGCTGTGATTGGTGCATTGTCATATCAAAAAAAGCTCAACTCTGATCAAGAATCCTATACTTTGCGTTATGACTCTTTAAAAAATATCATAGCAAAGCTAGAAGACAAAAATATCCTTCTAAAACAACTCATAGAGCTAAGTCCTGATACAAAAAAATTTGTTAATGCTTATGAAGAAAATCAAGCACAGATAAAAACCTTTGAACCAGTAATTGATATTTTTAAAACAACCAATAATGTTTATACAAAAAAAATTGATGAAATAAAACTCAACTTAAAAAATAATATTAAACGAGAAGTTAGTAAAGCCTTTACTATAGGGGCAGTAATACTTTTTTTTATTTTGTTACTCTTTTTTATTAAGTATTTTGTACGTAAATATATGTCAGACAATGACAGATTTTATACCATCAATAAAGCACTCAATATTACTTTTATTTTACTCTCATTACTCACACTATTACTCGCGTATATAGAGAATGTATCTTATCTAGTTACCATCTTAGGTTTTGCCTCTGCAGGTATTGCCATTGCTATGAAAGATTGGTTTATGTCTTTAATGGGTTGGTTTACTATTGTACTGGGAGGTACTATCCATGTGGGAGATAGGGTCAAGTTTGTACGAGATGGAGTAGAGTATGTAGGTGATATTGTTGATATATCTATGCTTCGTATGACCATGCATGAAGACGTAACGATTACAACATACACGACAAACAGACGTTCAGGACGTATTATTTTCATACCTAATAATTTTATATTTACTGATATGATAGCCAATTATTCTCATGCAGGGCTCAAAACCGTCTGGGATGGTATAGACTTTATGGTTACCTTTGATTCAGATATCCACAAAGCAGCATCTATTGCAAAAGACGTTACAAAGAAATACTCTAAAGGGTATACCGATATTACAAGAAAGCAGCTCAATAAACTAAGAAGTCAGTATAGTATACGTAATACCAATGTCGAACCACGTATTTTAACATTCATTGAACCCTATGGTATGAAAATATCTGCATGGTACTTGACCAACTCTTTTGCTACATTGACATTAAGAAGTACTATTTCAGCAGAAATCATTAAACGTATTCATGAAGAAGAGAGTATTAACCTTGCCTTTCCTACACAATCCATCTATATAGACAAAGATGTCCGTAAACCTGTTCCAGAGCCTCAAGAGATGCCTATGGGTGAGGAGACATTTTAGTGCAGAAAGTTTACTTTAAAACCTTCGGCTGCCGTACCAATCAGTTTGACACCCAAGTCATGATGTCAAAACTCAAAGACTATGAACTGACACAGGATGAACTACTCTCAGACTACATTGTAGTAAACTCCTGTACTGTTACCAACGGTGCAGACTCTTCTGTGCGTAACTATATCTCCTCTATGAAACGTAAAAATCCACAGGCTAAAGTCATACTGGCTGGTTGTGGTTCACACTCTAAAGGTGTGAGCCTCTTTGAAGACAAAAAAGTTTTTGGTGTCATAGGACACTCTGAAAAAGAGAATATAAACGCAGTACTCAAAAATAAACAACCCTTTTATCAGATAGGTGATCTTGAACATATAGACTCTACTATAGTAGAAGAATTTGTAGGGAAGAGTAGAGCATTTATAAAAATACAAGAAGGCTGTGACTTTGCCTGTTCGTATTGTATCATCCCTCAGGTGCGTGGTGCTGCACGTTCCAATAAAGAAGAAACTATCTTGGAGCAAATCACTAAACTTGCTTCCAATGGTTTTGGTGAATTTATCCTTACGGGTACCAATGTAGGCTCTTATGGTCAAGACCATAATACCTCTATGGCAGAACTGCTTAAAAAAATGAGCCACATACGCGGGGTAAGACGTATACGTATTGGAAGTTTAGAACCTATACAGATAGATGATGCATTTATGGAACTATTGGACGAACCTTGGATGGCAAAGCAACTGCATATCGCCTTACAACATACTTCAGACAAAATGCTAGAAGTAATGAACAGACGAAACACCTATAAAACAGATTTAGAATTATTTAATAAAATAGCTTCAAAAGGATATGCTTTAGGTACAGACTTCATCGTAGGACATCCTGGAGAAGACGAAAAAGAGTGGGCAGAAGCCATAAACCGTGTCAAAGAGTTACCACTGACACATCTACATGCCTTTTCCTACTCAAAGCGTGACAATACAGTCTCTGCCACTATGAAGCCAGAGATACGAGGTAATATCGCTAAAGAGAGACATAGAGAACTTACTGCGCTCATAAAAACTAAAAACTATACCTTTAGACGTGAGCATCACTCTGAACTAGAAGTTTTACTTGAGAGTGGGAAAAATGGCATATACCAAGGCCTTGATCAATACTTTAATAGAGTATCGGTACAAAGTGACGAAGACTTAAGTGCTAACTGGGTCTTACTAAATGATGTGGAGGTCAGCCATGAAGGTAACAACGCCAAAATTTAAACCAACACTTAATGCTAAAAATATAAAAATAATTATAGGTCTATTAGTACTTTTAATAGCACTGCTTTCCTTTGCAACGCTTAGAGATACAGACAAAGTTATCACACATAAACAAGCCAATGCACTCTTTACTGAGGATAAAATACAAAACGTTATCATAGATGGTGAATACATACGTCTTCAAACGCCTACCCAAACGTATAAAATTTATAAAGATGCCATCAATACAGATGCTTTTTTCTCTAAATACCCTATAGAAGTAGTTAAAGACAGTAGTTATATTTATGATATTTTATCTCTACTAATTTTGGCTGGAGCTTTTTGGTTTATGTTTAGTCTTATAAAACAAAGCAGACTCCAACAGCTCAAACAAATTCGTGCAGCTAATAAAGTGGGTCAAGTTGAAAACTCTGAACCTATTCAAGCACTTACATCAAATGTTACCTTTAAAGATGTTGCAGGCATCAAAGATGTCAAAGAGGAACTTGAGGAGATTATAGACTTCCTAAGAGACCCCCAGAAGTACCGTGACTTAGACATACGTTTGCCTAAGGGTGTACTGCTTGTAGGGCCTCCTGGTGTAGGAAAAACACTCATTTCTAAAGCAGTAGCAGGTGAAGCAGGTGTACCATTCTTTTACCAAAGTGGTGCATCTTTTGTACACATTTATGTAGGTATGGGAGCCAAACGTGTCTCAGAGCTTTTCAAAAAAGCCAAACAGATGGCACCTAGCATCATCTTTATAGATGAAATTGATGCTGTAGGTAAAAGCCGTGGTGAGTTTAGAAACGATGAACGTGAAGCCACACTCAATCAACTCCTCACAGAAATGGATGGCTTTGAAGAAAGTTCTGGGGTCATCGTAATAGGGGCAACCAATAAGATAGATGTTCTAGATGAAGCGCTGCTTAGAGCAGGGCGCTTTGATAGACGTGTACATATCTCACTACCAGACTTAGCAGATAGAGTGAAAACCTTAGAACTTTACCTTGCGCAAAAACCAAACTCTGTAGATATCGTCCAAGTAGCTCGTATGACTGTAGGGTTTAACTCTGCCGCCTTGGATACACTTACCAATGAAGCAGCCATCTTTGCGATGAGGGAAGGACGAAAAGAAGTTGAAACTTCCGACTTTGAAGCGGTAAAAGATAAGGTGCTATCTGGAAAACGTAAAATACTCTCATTCACAGAAAAAGAACGTGAAATACAGGCTGTCTACCAGGGTGCAAAAGCAGTCATAGCCACATGGCTAGATATTGATTTTGATAAAATTGGTATTGTAAATACACGCTTAATTAATCATGAACATGAAATTCTTTCACGTTCTAAGCTTATCAATAAAATTAAATTTTATCTCTCTGGAAGTATTGCCACTAAACTTCAATATAATGAACAATTTACCAATGCTTCTACAGATATACAACAAGCCAAAGAATTGGTACATAAAGTGATTTATGAATATGCCATGAGTGAAAACTTTATTGTTACACCACAGCAAGAAGAAGAACTTTTACGTGAGTCTGTCTCTGAAGTCACAGCACTACTAAAAACACTGGATAAAGCTCTCTCAGAAATTTCTAACTATCTACTTTCCCATGAAAATATTACTCACGAAGCGTGTAAAGAGATTTTACGTGATTTATTTTAATGGCTTTTCACTAGAAGGAGAAGAAGTATTATTTGAAGACTATATAAAAAAAGGCGATACCTGTGTGGTAGGATTTTCTTATGGTGCACAAAAGGCATTTGACTATGTCTATCATAGTAAGGAACGTATCGACAGACTTACTTTACTCTCACCCGCCTTTTTTCAAACACAGAAAAGCTCTTTTTCACGTACCCAGTTACATTATTTTAGTTCAGATAAAGTGGGGTATGTTCAACAATTTTTAGCAAATGTAACTTACCCTTCATCGCAATTATTAGAACCCTATTTAACCGTAGGTACTAAAGAGGAACTCCAATCACTTTTAAATTACACCTGGGATAAACGTAAAATAGAAGAAGTACTACAAAGAGGTACACATATAGAACTCTTTTTAGGCACAGACGATAAAATCGTAAATACCCAAGAAGTCCTCACATTTTTTTCAATGACCACAAATTATTTACTCCAAGGTGCAGGGCACCTACTTCAGGAACTATAATGACAAATATTGTTATCACAGGGTGTAGTACAGGCATAGGGCTAGAAACAGCAAAATATTTAAAAGAAAAAAATATCATAGTCTATCCTACAGCAAGACAGATAAAAGATGTTGAAATGTTAAAATCTATAGGTTTTGAGAATGCTATGCAACTTGATGTCACCAATGCTGCACAGATTAAAGAAGTTATAGCCTATGTTATAGCCAAAGAGAAAAAGATAGATGTGTGGTTTAATAATGCTGGTTTTGGACAAGCAGGTGCGATAGAAGACATTAAAACAGAAGTACTACGAGAGCAGTTTGAAACCAATCTCTTTGGTTTACATGAGTGTACCTATCAAGTCATACCTATTATGAGAGCACAAGGACATGGTAAGATCATTCAACACTCTTCTGTCCTCGGTCTCATCTCACTCTTTGGAAGAGGGGCATACAATGCAAGTAAATATGCCATTGAAGGACTCACCGATACACTACGTCTTGAACTAAAAGATACAAACATCTATGCAGTAGTCTTAAACACTGGTCCCATCACCAGTAATTTTCGTAAAACAGCTATGCAAAAATTACAAAAAAATATTGATATTCAACATTCAGTTTTTAAGAAAGACTATGAAAAGAACCTCAAAGGTAAACATAAAAAAGTACCATTTAATGAAGAAGCAACATCTGTGGCAGCAGTAGTACACAAAATAATAGTGGCAAAAAAACCAAGACCTCGGTACTATATCACAAATGCCACTTATCTATTAGGGTATTTAAAACGCGTTTTAAGTACTAGACTGCTAGATAAAATTTTACAAAAAATAGGCTAAGTATGTATTTTTGGAAAATTAAACAACTTAAAGTTGATATCAAAGAGAACCTTCTAACACCTAAAGATAATTTTAATTATCTTGTCTCGTATACAACACTCTATAGCATCTTTCTTATTGTTGCTGTAGTTCAACTCTATGAAACATTAGGCATTACTATGGCCATCATACAAATTTTACTCTTTATATGTGGCATCTACTACGCATACTATAGTAATGGAGGAAATAAAGGTAAAGACTTCTCTAAACGCTTTTTTAGTATAGGCTGGGTTTTCTTACTCCGTGCCACTTTTTTTATGGCTATTGGTATGCTAAACCTTTATGTAATGACACATCTATTTGGTATGGAAAAGTTATTTACCGTGAGTAACTCTGCTATGATTGGTTTAGTCTTTGAAATTCTTTTTTATTGGCGCATTGGCAAACATATTGAGGAGATTGCAACAGTAACAACTTAGTGAAGAGTACTTTTATTACGTCCGGATGCTTTAGAGAGATACATTGCATCATCTGCATTTCTTATAACATCATCTAATGATGTTTGACTATCCATTTTAGCTATTCCTATACTCATCGTTACATGAAAACCAATTTCATCACTGAACTGTATTGTAAGGTTTTCTATAGATTCTCTTAATTTCTCACTGACTAAGTAAGCATTATCCATACTCACCTCAGAGAGAAAAATAAAAAACTCTTCACCACCCCATCGTACTGCAACATCATCTTTACGGAGATTATTACGTATACATTTTGATACTTCTTGAATGGTGTAGTCACCTACTGCATGTCCATACGTATCATTAATCTTTTTAAAATGATCAATATCACACATAAGGATGGCACCATAAGTATTTTGAATACTATGTACTTTATCATTATATCCTCGTCTATTATAGAGTCCAGTCAACTCATCACGTCTGAGAAAAAACTCCAAATCTTTTCTCATTTTTCTCATTTTTTCTGATGATTTTTCACGTGAATATCCATAGACTGCCGTAATAAAAACAACTAAAATAAATGATAAAATAATACGCACTTTAAAAGCAGATGTATATTCTGTTTCTAACAAATAATTGTTAGGATAAAAGAGCATTAGCATAATACTAACAATAAAAATACAAAGAGACAATAATCCTTTTTGTAATCCATGTATATAAAGTGCAATAGGAGGTAAACAAAAAATCCATAAAGGTCCTGTGTTATCGATACCACCAGTGTACACTAAGTAAATCATTAAAGGGAAAAATAAATACAATACAACATAACCAGAGAGGACATTATTTTCTGTTATTTTCAAGTAAAATAAGTTTAATAAAAGAACAACACTTCCTCCTAATAATAAACTTGTTAAAATAATATTAGAAGAATAAAGTCCTTTTAACCCTAAGGTAAAAACAAAAATGAAACCCACCAGAGAAAAAATATATATTAGGTACGTTTTTAATGCTTCTTCATTATTTTCTTGGCTATAAAACCCTTCTTGAAAATAGTGAAATAACATTTTAACAGTTTTACCAATCATCGCTCCCCTTTACTATTAATTAAACTTATAATCTATTTTGTATTTTAACAAAAATATATCATTTAATACTTACATGACAATATTGTATTATTTCTAAGCTCAACTAAGCTATAGTATCTCAAAGCATTAAGGATAAACAAAACACAATGGATAAACTAAAAATAGGTGTAGTAACCACAAGTGATAGAGCCTCTCAAGGCATCTATGAAGATATCTCTGGTATGGCTATCATGGATACAATGAAAGATTACTTACTCAATGAATGTGAATATGAATATAGATGTATCCCTGATGAACAAAGTATAATAGAGACTACGCTGATTGAACTATCTCGTGATAAGCACTGTGACCTCATAGTTACTACCGGTGGGACAGGACCAGCAATAAGAGATGTGACAACCGAAGCCACAGAAAACGTCTGTCAAAAGCTTTTACCAGGTTTTGGTGAGCAAATGAGGGCAGTGAGTTTACAGTATGTTCCTACAGCTATACTTTCTCGTCAAACAGCAGGTATTTGTAATGGTTCTCTCATTATAAACTTACCTGGAAAACCCAAATCTATTCGTGAATGTTTAGATGCTGTTTTTCCTGCTGTACCATATTGTATTGACCTTATTGGTGGTCATTTTATGGAAGCCAATGAAGAAGTGATTAAAATCTTTAGACCAAAGGCAAAATAACATATGAATGTTAATTTTATTGAAAATAAAATAAATGAAATTATTGATGAATTGGAAAAAGAAGTGATGTCAGTTATAATGAATGAGAGTCTAGATAAGAAGCAAACTAACCTTCATATGAAGCCACTGACATCCACAAAAAAAATACTTACCAATGCACTTGATAGTATTAAGATGGTAGACAAACTAGGGCGTGAAGAGTTAGAAAAATGAAAAAAATATTTATAGGTTTTACAACACCACTATTTCTTTTAGCTTCTGGAGATATAGTAGCACTTTTACCGATGTTAGCGGGTTTTATAGTGGTGATTGTATTGTTTTTCTGGGGTATATATAAAGCCATAAAGACACAAGAAACTATTTATGCCTTAGCCATGCTACCGTTTATTTTACTTTTGGTGGGTATGTTTTTTCTTTAGGCGGGTTAGACTCACTTTCTAGTAGCGGTCATACCTGCACTCAACCAGTCTTGCATACCACCACGGTACCATTTTAATTTTTCGCTAGGATACCCCGCATCTATCAATGCATAAATCATATCAGGTGATTGAGAACACCAAGGACCATTACAAAAAATGACCAATGTTTTGACATGATCAAAATTATAATCGCCCTCTTTATCTTTTACTGCACCTAAGTATTTCATTGCAAATTCAAACTCAAACTCAAATTCATCTCTCTTTTTAAAATACTGAAAAGGCATATTGATTGCCCCTGGTATCGTACGGTACTTAAACCATTTTTTCGTACGGCTATCTATGAGTACTAGATTGGGGTTTGTTTTCATCTCTTTGAGTGTCAGCAGTACTTCAAGCTCACCATACGTCTCCAAATCTACATCCAAATTCATAGGTAATAGTCTTCCTTTAGTATGGACATACGTTGATTTGCAGGCTTCAGGAACAGATTTGTGTGCAAAGTTTCCTGTCCATAACGTATCATTGTTTATCAAGACTTTTTCACACTCTTTAGGTATATCTCTCTTCACAGTAAGCGTAAAAGACTTTCCTTTCTTGTCTTTCATTGTGACCAAAACCCCTCTTTGTTCAAGGGATATATTTGCAGCCATAAGAAAAGGCGTTAAAAGTAAGGATAGCCATAAAATAAATTTAAACATTCTTCTACCTTTTATATATAATTTTCTTATATCATAACATAAAAGATATGGAAATAATTGTCTTATATCAAGAAAATAGAGGGGGAGATACACTAGAAATTTCTAGTGTATTAAGAAGTTATACGTTTGTTGCCACTTTATATGTAGGGTCATCTTCTTCATAGGTACAGAAAGGACCAGCAGAGTGAAGTGTCTTTTTACAGTCTTCTGAGAGATGACGTAATGTAAGTTTTTTCCCTGCCTTTTTATATTTATCTGTTAATGCATCAATGGCTTCAGAGCCTGAGCTATCCATGACTCTAGCGTCTTTAAAATCGATGATAACTTCATCTGGGTCGTTAACTATATCGAACTGCTCATTAAACGATGTTACTGAAGCAAAGAAAAGGGGGCCATCTAATTCATATACTTTTTTACCATTTTCATCTGTATGTGTACGTGCAAATATTTTAGCATGCTCCCAAGCAAAAACAAGTGCAGAGATGATGATACCTGCTATAACTGCCACAGCCAAGTCTTCAAGTACAGTAATAATAGTCACCACAATTAAAACAAAAGCATCTGAACGTGGCATATGTTTTATACGTTTAAGTGAAGAAAACTCAAATGTTCCGATGCTCACCATAAACATAATACCCACAAGTACCGCCACAGGAATCACAGCAATCACCCCAGAGAAACTTACTACCAAAATAATAAGAAGTACCGCTGCAGTGAACGAAGACAAACGTCCAAGACCACCAGAAGTAAAGTTAATAACTGACTGACCTATCATCGCACAACCTGCCATACCTCCAAAGAGTCCAGAAGTTGAGTTACCCACACCAAGAGCGATACACTCTTTGTTACCAGAACCACGCTCTCCACCCATCTCATCAAGTACAGAGAGTGTAAGTAAAGACTCTATGAGCCCCACCAATGCCACAATAACAGCAGTAGGTAAGATAATAACCATCGAAGCCCACGTAAAGAGTTCAAATACTGGCATAACAAAAGAAGGCATAGAAACATTTGAAAGATCAGCAAGATCACCTACTATTTTTGTGTCGATATGCATAAAGTATGTCACAAGTGTCAGCACTACAATAGCAACAAGCCCAGCAGGCGCTGCTTTACTTACCTTAGGTAAAAAGTGCATTGTTGCCATGGTGATAGCGATGATGATATACATAATGTAATTCTCAGAGAAAGATGCAGAAACAATCTCCATCCAACCAGCATACTGCTCCATATTTTTAGGTGCTAAAAAAGGAAGCTGAGCCAATGCAATAACAATGGCAAGACCATTCACAAATCCAAAGAGAGCAGGCTGAGGCACAAGACGAATAAACTTACCCATCTTCATAAGCCCAATAGCTATCTGTATAAATCCTGCGATGATGGAGGTTAGTAAGATATAGTTAAGTATCATCATGGAGAGTGCTTGCGTATCCAAATCAGGATACATTTTCTTTACAGAGAGTCCAAGCCCCACAAATACCACTGCCACTGCTCCCGTAGCACCAGAAATCATACCAGGCTTTCCACCAAGTATGGCAGTAATAAGCCCAATGATAAACGCCCCATAAAGCCCAACTATAGGAGAAACCCCAGCGATAAAAGAGAATGCTATGGCTTCAGGCACAAGCGCAACTGCCACTAATGCTCCAGAGAGTACATCATTTTTAATGTTTTGTTTCGAATAGTTTTGAATGTTAAACAAGGTGTTTCCTTACACTTATATATTATATGCGTGGAATTTTACCATAAAAATTTATGTTTTTAACTTCCCAGCCAAATACCCAGATGCAAAGCTCCATTGTAAGTTATACCCACCGCATGGTCCATCTATGTTCATCACTTCTCCACAGAAATATAAACCATTGAGCTTTTTACTTTGCATGGTGTAGGGGTCAATCTCTTTAAGGTGTATGCCTCCACGGGTTATCATCGCCATTTTAAAGCCATCGTGTCCGTTTATCGTAAGCGGCGTCCAGACTAAAAATCTAATAAGTTTATCTCTTACCTGCCCAGAAAGTTTATTTAAGTGCAAAGTAGGGTTGGCTTCAGCCAATCGACATAATTCCAAACTTACAGACTCAGGAAGTAGCATAAGCAGTAAATCTAAAGTATTTTGGTGAGGATTATTTTCTAAGGCTTTCTTGAAATGTTGACGTATCTGTTCTTCATTCAACCCTTTAGTAAGATTAGCAAGTACTGGCACTTCATCGAACTTAGCCAAAAGTGGTGTTATTTCACGAGAAAAGTCTAGTACTACGGGGCCTCGTATACCACCTTTTGTAAATATAAGATCTCCCTTGGCTTGAAGTTTTTTATATTTTTTTATATCAACGTATATTGAGACCTTTGCTATGGTATCAGCCCTACAGTTTTCTACCCATTTTTCTTTCACTTTAAGTGGCATCATTGCAGGATAAAGGTCTGTCACTTTGTGTCCTACAGACTCTGCTATAGCGTAGCCATCTCCCTCAGCTCCTAGTACAGGATACCCCATACCACCAGAAGCTATGACTACGGCATCTCCATAAAAAGTATCTGTAGCGGTATGAACACCTGTGACCTTTATACCATTATGTGCTAACGTTTCAACCTTCTGAGAACAGAGTACAGTAACACCTACATTTTGCATCTCTTGTGCCATGGCATTGATGATTGTGGAGGAAGAGTGTGTAATGGGAAAAACCCTATAGCCATCGGGAGCATGACTCTCCACACCAATGTTAGAAAAAAATGCCATGAGTGACTTATGGTCTAAAGCTTCAAGTGCAGGGGACATAAAACGACCATCACGCCCAAAACGTTTCATGAATTCTTCATTATCTAAAGTATTGGTAAGATTACAGCGTCCACCACCTGTAGCTTTTAACTTTGCACCAATTTTGGAAAGTTTTTCTAAAAGCAGTACCTTCTTACCCTCACGTGCAGTAGTAATAGCAGCCATCATCCCAGCAGCACCAGAACCAATGACAATAAGCGCATAAGTTGACATTCATCCATTCCTTTATATAGTGCACAGAGAGTACACAGTGAGTTGTTATTATACAGAAACCTTCCTAATTTAGATGTTTCTAACATTCTTTTTCCCTCCCCAAAGATTAGGAAGGTTCATTATCCCCTTTTTTTTAATAAACCTTAAACACGTCTCAAGAAACATACAGATTTAAATGTTAAAATTATATGGTTCACAACCATACAATAAAAAGGGAAAAATCATGAAAAAAGTAACATCACTCTTGGCTATAGTTAGTTTAATAGTTTCAACATCATTTGCAGATATAACAGAAAAACAATTAGAGACTTATTTGGATATCTCTGGAGCAGGAGCTATATTGGAAACCATACAAACACAAATTGGAGAAACTGTTGAAGCCCAAGCAAAAGCTAGAGGAGAGACCATAAATAAGAAGGCTATGGCTACCATAATAGAAGTCATGAGCAGCGATAAAAACCTAGCAAAATTTACAGAAGGCCTCAAAAAATTGGATCCCGTCATCTATAACGAAATCATAGCATTTTATCATACTAAAGTAGGGGAAAAAGGTGCGGAAGTTGCCAAGTCTATGGATATGGGAAATATGGCACGTGATATGCAAGATTTTTTCCAAGCACGAAAAGAAAATCCATTCTCTTCTAATAAAATTACACTTATCAATAAAATCACTAAAGCAACGCATGTGATTGAAACACAGACTAAAATGACAGAAGGTATGATGATTTCAATGAATGACACTATGCCAAAAGGAATGAAAATACCTCAAAATAAAATACATATGATGTTAGCACAAATGCAACCAAGATTGGAGCAACAAGCAACACTATCTATGCATATGAATTTTAAAGACTATAATGAAGAAGAACTAGAAAAAGTATTACAATACAGCCTATCTAACGCAGGAAGTACAGAAGCTAAAATAATGATGCAGGCAACTATTGACTATATTAAAGATGCTATGACAGATATGATGAAAAGTTTACTAAGAGAACTAGAAGCAGAACATCCTAAGGCTTTTCAAAAAGCTGCTTAGTCTTTGGCTATGTAACATACTGATTAACTCACACTATATGCTCACTTTTATCTAAGTGGGTATATAGTATCTTCATATTTCATAACATTTTATGCTAAAATCACAGACATGATAACATTCACAAACCAAACGATGCAAGAGATACTCCCTATACTACAAAACATACTTTCTACAGACAACAGTGTCTCTTTCTCTGCTATAAACCCAGACGTTGGAGATGACCATGCTGGCACAAAGATAGAAGTAAATGATACTGTGTATACCTATAGAGGATATAAGGCATGGAGTGATTTAGCAGAGATACTTAGCTGTAAAATACTTACACCAGAACCACTAAACACATATTTGGTTAAAATGACATTTTCAAAATTAAAGACCTTTACCTTTCATACAGAAGTCAAAAACAGTGAAAAATATGGTACCCACTCACATTTTTCAAAAATACAAAAAATGGAAGAACCTGCCTTTCTTTATTATTACCAACAGGCCCTTAGTAACGTAAAAATAGAAAATAGAACAGACATACTCAACCTCGGAATTAACAGAGGTGATGAGTTTGAAGTAATTAAAAATATTTTAGATACTAATAAATATGAAAATATAAAGTTTATAGGTATAGATCACTCAACAACAGCAATAGCGTATGCCAAGCGTTTATTTCCAGAAGACAATGTTAGCTTTCACATAGCCAACTTAAACAACATAGATAGACTAAAACTAGGGCAATTTGACCTACTTATAAGCATAGGTACCCTTCAAAGTCCAAGCATCAACTTTAAACCTTTTTTTATGAAACTTGTACAAGAGTATCTCAAAAAAGACTCCGCCATCATTTTAGGGTTTCCAAATAGTAGGTGGGTAGGGGGTGAGATGGTTTATGGTGCCAAAGCACCCAATTATGCCATGTCTGAAATGTCACTGGTGCTCAATGATATTATTTTTTGTAAAAAATACCTCCAACAAAAAAAGTATAGAGTAACGGTTACGGGGAAACACTATCTCTTTTTAACCGCTACAAAGATAGGTTAATCTTTTTTACGTATAATCCTTATCTATAAAAAATATAAGGATTATAAATGAAATTACAAACATTATTACTGGCATCAACACTATACCTAAGCTCTACTATGGCTGCAGATATTAACACGACAGAACCACTCACAGTAAAACAAGAAGGTATCAAGTACATCAAAATGCTTGGTGGTACACTAAAAACTGAACTCAAAGCACATATGATGACAGATAAAACAGGACTTAGTGCCGCAGGTTTCTGTGCCACTAAAGCCACAAGTATCACAAAAGAGGTCAATAGCAAGCTTCCAAAATACGCAAGAGTAAGACGTACTGCACTTAAACTTAGAAATGACACTAACAATACAGCAGATGTTATCGACACGAAAATAATGAATGACTACATTACAGCTATGGAAGCAAAAACATTTACACCTAAAGATATCAAAATGATTGTAGATGGAAATGTAACAAGAATCTACAAACCACTTATCACAAAAGCTCTCTGCTTGAAGTGTCACGGAAGTAATGTCTCAAGAGAGATAAAAGGTCTTATCTCTGCTGCATACCCTCATGATAAAGCCTTAGATTTTAAAGAGGGAAGCTTCAGAGGTGTGATTGTAGCTGAGATAAATGAAGTCAAAAAGAATGCAAAACGTTAGAAAAACCTTGATACAATGCTATTTTTCTGCTGTGAGCAAGAAGACAGTAAAAGTACGGTGAGGTTTATCTATAGTACTTGCTGTGTCAAACTTCACATTTTTAAAGCCTGCTTCCTCCGCGATGAGTTGTAAGGCTTCACGATCAAAACCATAGTGATGTACACCTGTATTATCAGAGTGAAAGCTTCCATCCTCAGAGTCTAAGTCTGCAATGGCTATGAATCCACCATCATTTAACATACTATAGAGTTTAGCAAAGAGGGCGAGAGTATCATCTAAATGGTGTATGGTCATTGAAGAGATGATACCATCAAAGCTTCGCTCTAAGCTCTCTACACTTAAATCTTTCTCTATAACCTCTGTCTCACAGACAAACTCATTACATTTACTCTGAAATTCTAAAAGCATAGAAGGGGAGTTATCTACTGCAACAATCTTCTCTACATAAGGTGCCACAAAGTAGCTAAGAAGTCCAGTACCTGCACCAAAGTCCATGATTTCCATAGATTTGTCTAGTTTTATATTTTTTACTATTAACCCAGCTATGCCTTTAGCATTTTGTACACGTTTTGAGTTCATATCCCAAGATTTTGACTTGTTGGCAAACAAATCTTCTTTATTTTCTTTCATATTTAGCATTTCTCCATATTTTTTAATTTTAAATTTTATCTATATTAATATTATTTAGTATGTGACTAAAATAGCGTCTCTGACTTCTCTAATTTAATATTATCCCAAAAATAATCTACATGTTTTTCAAACATAGAAACCACCGAAGAGGTCGACTTTTTATCTAATTTGAGCAATGTTACCTGCATTTGGTAGAAAAAGAGGGGCGAAAAGAACTCATTTGCGAGCAATAGGGGGTCTGAGGACTTTATCAGCTCCTCTTGCATCATCCCAAAGAAGAGTCCAGAGAGCTTTTTCACGTTCTCTTGATAAAAATATTCATTATATATCTCTCGTATGCGTTCATTACGGAAGATCTCTTGCATAAGTAGCTTATAAAGTGCCTCATTCTGCCCATCAAAGCCTAAAAGCTTAAAAGTAGTACCAATACTTGCTAAAAGAGCTTTACCTTGGTTTTTAGGCTCTGTAGCATCTCTATCATCAAATAGAGTCACAATTGCCGAAGAGGTCAGGTTACTTATTAGGGTTTCAAGTATCTCATCTTTATTCTTAAAGTGATTATAGAGGGCACTTTGTTTCACTCCCATAGCACCTGCTATGTCTCTTACTGTAGTTGCCTTATAGCCCTTTGCTGAAAAGAGTTTAAGTGCAGTTTTAAGTATTTTCTCTTTGGTTTTACTTCCCTTAGATAGGGGAGTATTGATGCTCTGCTCGTTCATAAAGGCTCCTTTAGTCACATTATAGTGAACATTTGTTCATATGTCAAGTTTAAAAATTCCAATTATATGAACAACTGTTCTTTAATAACATATCTCTCAATTCACAATAAGAACAAATGTTCATATTGTGAATTATTTTAAAGCATAAATATGAACATTTGTTCTTACACTGGTCTTCAAGTCCCCATGTGACCGTACATATAGAGATACTTGTTTTATTTTATTGTTAATTCTTACCTAAGAGGGTGATAAAATATTTATTAATATAAAATTTATCTTTATTTTTTAATCTCTTATGCTAAAATGTGGGTATCTTTTTTAGGGACTCAATTTATGAAGCTTATAGCATACAAAGCATTTGGACATAAGAAATCAAAACTCTTAGATAAAGCAATTGGTATTGCATCTTTTAGTAAATATTCTCATACTGAATTGGTTTTTTCAGATGGTACTTGTTTTAGTTCTAGTGGAAGAGATCATGGTGCAAGATTTAAAAAAATTAGAGTCAATACAAATCGTTGGGATATTTATGAACTTGATATAAGTGAAGAAGAAGAAAATCATATTAGGTTCATGGCAGAACTTTATGTCAAAAAAAAGATTGACTATGATTATGCAGGAGTTCTAACATGTGGATTACATTTATGCTTACTCAACAAAAAGTATTTCTGTAGTGAGATTGTTGCGATGCTTCTTGGTTTCATTTTTGAAATGGATAGTTTTCCATGTAAATATTCACCTGGTAGATTGGTAAAGTATGTACAGAAACCTCTCAAGAGGTTATAATATACTTTTTTGATAGAATTTATATTATGTTAACCAATAGGTTTTAATATCCACACCCGATAATATTTAGCATTAAGTATAACTTTAAGTATTCATCTAATTATTATACTCAATAAAATTTAACTTTTATGCTATAATTATACAAAATAACTAATCAAACCAGATAAGGCAGGGTAATAATATGTTTCAAACAAATACGGCAAGGGAAATCTTTTACATCTTTTTATGGTTGGCAGGTATCATTCTTTTATATACGTTAGTACATACTTTTATACTAGAACCATCAAATGAAAAAGCTACAACTTCTCACAATGCACATGCCATAGCAAGTAAAGAACATAAAACACCTACTGCTAGTAAAGAGCCTATATCAAAAAAAGAAGAAAAACACACACAAAGTCACACAAATGTAGCTACTGAGGCAGTTTCGACACCCCAAGTTGCAGTTCCTGTGAAGGTAGCGAAAGTTGAAGTAGTGCAAAAATCAAAAGTTGAAACTGCACCAAAAGTGAAAGATAATACTACTTTAGAAAAAGTAGACAAAGAACTTTTACAAAATACGGTAGAAAGTAGTGTAAAAGCTGTTTCTACCCCCAGTGTACCTAGCGTAGTGACTATGCCAAAAGAAAGTATCAGTATTCCAAGTACGCCTAGTGTACCTACCGTGCCCACTGTCTCAAACAATGAAATGGGGAAGATAACAAAAGCACCTGTTAAAATAATAGAGAAAACAGAAGAGATTACTGTTCTAACGAAAGAATTAAAAAAAGAGTTAAGTAGAGATGAAAAGATGGAACTTATAGAAAGTGCCAGAGAACTTGTTATCAAACAAGCAGAAGACGCACGTAATAAAGCTATGGAATCACTAGAGAAGTAAAAACTTCTCTACTCAAATCTAGTTTAAAATACTAGATTTATTTTGCTCTTGTAAAATACGTAAATGCCCCTAGTACAATGAACCCTGCAGCCCACATCATACTAAGCATACTAATACCCATTCCAGCACCTACTTGTACAGCGGTGTTACTCTCTTCTGTATGTCCCATACTCATATATACCATGATTGCCATCATCACATTAAAGGCAATAAACATCCATTTAAAAAGTCTCCCAACAAGTCCCCTTGATTCTTTTTCCATACTCTATCCTTTTAAGTTATTTATATATTCTAGCACTAAAATAAACTAGTCACACTTAAATTTACTCTTCTACATCTGCCAAGGTCAATGCAAAAAGTACATTGACTCCACTCTCCATAAGTACTTTTTGTGCCTCTTGTAAGGTAATCCCTGTAGTAATAATGTCATCTACTAAAATAACATCTATATTTGACTTTCCCTTGTAAACAAAATCTCTAGGATTAGCCAAACGAAACTGTAAATCTTTCCCTGAGTAGTTCACCCTATTCCTAGCCATAAGCACGCTGTGTAGAGGTATGGAGTGTTTGGTTTTCATAGCATGGGTTAGCAGTGCCACATGCGCATAACCACTTTTAACATATTCATCAACACCAACGATATAGACATCTCTATCGTCAGACTCTACAAACTCTTTTATAAAAGGTTTCATCGTCATTTTAGCAAGTGCTTTATAGATACGGTAGCCCTCGGGTTTATGTTTTGTAAGTAAAAGTGATTCCAGTACTGAATATTTATAAAAACTAATAACATCTAATGTACCTATGGTTCGTGTAGCTGTGGTAGTACGAAAAAGTTGATTCACACATGTTTCACATAAGATAGCTATACTTAACTTTGTACAAGTAAAACAGCGCATCTCTTCTTCTGCCTTTTTACATAGTATATCAAGATTTTTTTGATATACTTATTATCTAATTTTCACCTAAAGGTATCACATCAAACAGTTAAGCCAAAATAGACTTATCATTATAATCAGTATCTTTTTTGTGCTTTTTTACAACTATAGCTTTTTTACAAGTCTTATTGACACCTACCCATGGATATCTGACAATATAGGATTCTTACTCTCTATACCTCTAGTACTTTTTGCCATTACCGCTTTGGTTTTCACTCTGCTAAGTAGTAGGTGGACTACAAAACCCATAGTTATATTTGTACTTTTAATCTCCTCTATGACCAGCTATTTTATGAATACATATAATGTAGTCATAGATGATAGTATGATACGAAATACCCTACAGACTGATATGAAAGAGTCTATGGATCTCTTTTCTTTTAAACAAGTTACCTATTTCATGTTTTTAGGATTATTTCCAGCTTTATGGGTCTATAAAACACCTATAAGCTATAGTACTTTTAAACAATCTTTATTGAGAAAACTTAATCAAGCGATGTTTCTTCTCATACTCATTGTTGTTACTATTTTTATATTTTCAAAACATTACACCTCTTTTGCACGAGAACATAAACCTTTACGTTACTCTGCAAATCCTGTCTATTGGATGTACTCTGTTGGAAACTATGTAAACAAAACATTTAACTCTGCTCCTATTGTTGTAAAACCTATAGGTCTAGATGCAAAAGTTATAAAAACAAAAGAAGCACTCCCTAAATTAGTGATTATGATAGTAGGTGAAGCTGTAAGAGCTGACCATTTTTCACTCAATGGCTACAAAAAAGAGACCAATCCAAAACTTAAAAATGAATCGGTGATTAATTTTTCGAACGTATACTCTTGTGGAACTTCTACTGCCGAATCTGTACCTTGTATGTTTTCCATCTATGATAAAGGACACTATAGTTACAAGAAAGGCATACGCTCTGAAAATGTACTCGATGTCCTAAAACATACCAATGCTGTATCTTTACTATGGCGAGACAATAACTCAGACTCCAAAGGCGTGGCACTTCGTATCCCTTATGAATACTATAAATCACCTGTAAACAATACTATTTGTACAGATGATGAGTGTCGAGATGAGGGGATGTTGGTAGGATTAGATAGCTATGTCAAAGCACAAAAAAATAAAGATATTTTAATTGTCTTGCATCAAATGGGTAACCATGGTCCTGCTTATTATAAACGTTATCCTAAAGAGTATAAAACGTTTACTCCTATATGTGAAACAAACCAACTGGAAAAATGTACTAAAGAAGAAATAAGTAATGCCTATGACAATGCTATACTCTATACCGATGATTTTTTAGTTAAAACCATTACTCTTTTAAAACAACATGAAAAGACACATCAAACAGCTATGCTTTATATGAGTGACCATGGAGAGAGTTTGGGTGAAAATGGTATTTACTTACATGGACTACCTTATTTTATGGCTCCTGATGCACAAAAACATATAGCAGCGCTTGGCTGGTTTAGTCCTAAACTAAAACAAACACTACATATAGATACGCTTGACAACACAAAGAGATATACCCAAGACCATCTATTTCATACACTTCTTGGACTCTTTAATGTAAAAACAGAAGTGTATAATGAAAAGCTAGATATCCTCCATGCAGGGCACTAAATCTATTATATTCACCGCTTTACTTCTTGTAGGGAGTATTCTTTTTTTTGCTCTAAGTCACTTAGACATTACACTTCAAGATTTACTCTATCATAAGTTAACAGGTCAATGGTTTCTCTCGAAAACAGCGGAGCCTTATCATTTTATTTTTTATTCTGGTGCAAAAAAGCTTCTTATTATTATTGCTGTTATTTTACTTGCTCTGTTAGTATTTTTCAGAAAAGACAAAAGAGTGCTTGTCTATAA